>BNJU01001237.1_pt1 | contig 136504 bp, 161 predicted proteins | sample 8539281 | NCBI WGS metagenome assembly BNJU01 (sample SAMD00202456, study PRJDB9452) | human saliva metagenome | isolation source: human saliva | place: Japan | reverse complement strand
AATTAAAATTATAGCGAAAGGGTTAAAATATGGGTGAAAAGAAATATTCTAGATAGGTTACTTGAAGTACAGAACGGTTATATTAGATTGGTTGATGCACAAAAATGAAGGAGTATCAAAGCATTCTGTTTTTGGATTATGTCCGTAAGAATGAAATGGAAAAAGATTGCTCCGGGTATATACATTTCACCTGATGCATGGGAAGACAGATTGTATTCGATTCAGCTAAGGAATAGAAAAATTGTTTTCTCCCATGAAACAGCGTTGTATATTCATAATCTTTCCGATAGAGAGCCTTTTTCACCGGTAATTACTGTTGGCCGAGGATATAATGCAAAACATCTAAAAGATAACGGCATTGTAGTACATACGGTAAGACAGGAATGGTTAGAGCTGGGCTTGACAAAGGCACAGACTTTTACAGGTAATACTGTAAAAATCTACGACAAAGAACGTTGTATATGTGATATTATCAAGAATAAAAAAAGAATGGATATTCAAGTATTCCAAAAGGCTTTGACATCTTATTTTTCAGATAGTGAAAAAAACATTCATAATCTCATGGAATATGCAGGTATTATGGGGGTTTCAGATAAGGTGAGACAATATACAGAGGTATTGTTATGATGAAAAGTGCTACAGCTGTAAAGGCAAAGATAAAAAATAAAGCAGGTGGTGACAGTGACAAATCACAGATAATGTTAAGAATATATTTGATGGAGCGACTTCTGGAGAGAGTTTCTTTGTCACAATACAGAGACAATTTTGTGTTGAAAGGTGGGCTTTTAGTATCTTCGATGGTAGGTGTGGATATGCGTTCAACTATGGATGTAGATACTACAGTAAAATCACTTCCCTTAAATAAGAGGTCAGCACAGAAGATTTTGGAAGAAATAATAGCAGTTAAACTAGAGGACGGAGTTGCTTTTCGTATAACCAAGGTACAGGATATTATGGAAGGTCACGAGTATGAAGGTATTCGTTTTATGATAGAATGTACGATGGATAAGTTAAAACAGACCATTAAGGTTGATATCTCAACAGGTGATGAGATTACGCCGAGGGCGGTAGCATATAAGTTACCACTTATTATTGAGGATAGATCAATTAATCTTTGGGCGTATAATTTGGAGACACTTCTTGCAGAAAAACTTGAAACCATCATGGTAAGGGCGGAGGCTAATACGAGAATGAGAGATTTCTATGATATACATGTTTTGCTTGAGCAAGATGTAGTGACTATTGATAGAGGTACAATGAAATCTGCATTTTATGCTACATGTAAGAGACGAGAGTCTACTGAGCAGATTGTGACGATAGATGATGTTATCAATAAGATTGCTGATGACGAAGTGATGAAGCAGCAATGGAAGAATTATCAAAAAACCAATTATTATGTAGGTGCATTAGAATGGGAGGATGTAATAGAAAGCACGAGAACATTAAAAATAATGGTTGAGTAAAAAATACCGATATTGTAAATTGTTCCTGAAACTGAGATATTTTTTATATGATACTGTCTTTGACAGTTTTGAAATATAAAAGACCCTTCAAACCCTGTATTTTAGCGGCTTTGGAGGGTATTTGCATTTCGTTTTGAAACTATAAAAATAGTATTTTATTTTAACGGATAGTAAAGTTTTTGCCAATTGCAAGTTTATTTATTGTTTCTATACCGTATTACATACACATTAAATTCTTGCAATTGTAGATTTTGAAGCATGAATTATTTCAGTAAGTTGTCTTTGAGGCAGTCCGGTACTTGCAACATTGAGAGAGCTTTTCTAAAATAGTTTTTCATTCAGGTATCCGTTTTTGAAGTCATTGTTTTTAGCTCATCATTTAAATAATCATCAATTTAACATTAGCCATCATTACTCTCCTAAATTCTTTTTAAGCATATCTGAATGATAGCATATAGGTCAGAACTACAAATTTAAAGGTATAGTTAAGAACCATAATATATATGTTAAAAATACAAATAAGAAGCCGTTTGAAAATGTATCCGGCATCTACAGTACATATGCTAGTGGAAGAAATAAAAATAAAGTAGAAAGCCCTGAATAACACTTTTCGCTACTAAAATTTAAAATAGTAGCGAAAAGGGTTGATAATATGAATAATACAAAAACCAATTGACAACTTGTCAGTTAAAGTATATCATATAACTGAGCGGAGGTATAAAATGAGAGATGTGAAAGAACCTGAAATACGGCGTACCGAGATTATGGATGCTGCAATGATACTTTTTTTATGGAGAAGGGGTATACCAATACAACAACTCAGGATATAGTCGATAAAGTAAATATATCAAGAGGATTATTATATTATCATTTCAAAAAAATAAGGAGGATATTTTATATTGTCTTGTAGAAAGATATTCAGAGAGATTGTTGAAAGATATTTACAGTATCGTCTATGATGAAGATAAAATCCGCTATAGAAAAAAATCAGGTCTTTTTATAGATATCACAATTATATCTTCACAAAATATTACTGCAGAGGATACGGTACTGCAAAAACAGTTGAACTTAAAGAAAATCAATATATGATAGATAAGTTATCCCATAAGCTGGTTGAAAAAGCTTACAGTATATTTTTGAAAAATTATAAATCAAGGATAGCGGAAAAAGAGTTTTTTTGTAAAAATATCCGGCAGAAACAGCAGAGTTTCTTATGACGGCATATGTTTTTGTGTCAAATAACATGAGCATAAAATGTTCAAAAGAACCTGTCAATAATTATTTAAATGCATTTAAGACAATGCTTGAACAAAGCTTAAATGCGAAAAAGGCTCTTTAGAGATTAAAAGATAAGAGATTGATTTTATATACATAAAAATCGACGCTGATAATATGCTGTCGAATTTTTAAAAGAATAACTGACAATTTGTCAATAAAGGAGAATTATGTTGGAGATAAAGAATTTCAGTAAATTTTACGGAGATAAAAAGTAGTCGATAACCTGTCAATTTCTGTACAGTCCGGAGATATTTATGGTTTTATAGAGGGCAAATGGAGCCGGAAAAACCACAACAATAAAAAGCAGTAGTCGGCATTCATGACTTTGAAGGTGGAAGTATAACCGTTGGCGGGCATTCAATTAAATCACAACCTGTGATTTGTAAAAAAATGATGGCATATATTCCGGATAATCCGGACCTTTATGAACATTTGACAGGGTTTCAGTATATAAATTTTATTGCTGACTTGTTTGAAGTTTCTACTGAAATACGTAAAGAAAAGAATTCAAAAAGTACAGTGATTTATTTGAGATGACAGAGTATCTTTCAGGATTGATATCTTCGTATTCACATGGTATGAAACAACGAACGGCAATTATTTCAGCACTGGTACATGATCCGAAGTTGTTTATTTTGGATGAACCTTTCGTTGGACTCGATCCGAAGGCGGCTTTTTTTGTTTGAAGAGTATAATGCATGAATGTGTGTCAAACGGTGGAGCAGTTTTCTTTTCAACACATGTATTGGAAGTTGCAGAAAAATTATGTAATAAGATTGCAATTATAAAAAAACAGGGAAGTTAATAGCAAGCGGTAATATAGGAGATGTAAAGGAGATAAATCCTTGGAAGCTTTTTATGGAGGTAGAGGATAATGAAAAGAATTGTGGATACTTATTAGAGTGCAAATATATAATTTCTTTCCGATAAACGAAAATCAGATATTCGAAAAATAATAAAAGCTCCGGTAGTATTACAAGCTTTGGAATAACTGTGCTTTTTGTATTTTCCTGTATATATAATATCATGACAGCAAAAACGCTGGTGCAAGTAGGGCAGCAGGAATTGATACCTGCATATATGTTGGCAGTATCAAGTTTTGCCATATTATTTTTTTGACAATATTTTATTCTAACGGGATTTTTATTTGGCAGCCGTGATATGGAGCACTCTTATCTTTGCCGGTGAAAAACTCAGATATCATAAGCAGTAAATTCATGTTTATGTATTTATTGAACTTTTTATAGGTTTGATGTTTATGCTTCCCGGAGGAATTGTTTGGGTAGGGAGTGAAAGCTTAGGGGTCAGGAAGAAATTATCCTGTTTTTTCTGTCTATATTCTTTGTACCGTTGATACCTATGTGCATAGCGTTATGTATGGGAATAATTATCGTTGTTGCCTCATCCTTTTTCAAAAGAAAAAATATTGTTGCTCTGATTTTTCATTTGCAATGATAGGTGCAATAGGATATATGGCAGTATCAGCTATGGGTAATGAAAACAGCATCGGCATTATACTTGCCAAAGCAAATCACAGGACTGTATCCGATATCTAAGCTGTTTATGCAATATTATAATTTCCCTATGTACATTGGAGAAGGATTTTTAATTTTTTTCTTTCAACAGCAGTTTTTATATATTTATAAAAAAATTGTTTCGGTGAAGTATAGACCGCTTAATACTCTTGCGAAAACAAAACCCGGATATGCCGACAACAAAGAAACATATAATAGAAAATCGTTATTTGTTGCTCTATATAAAAAGAACTGAGGGCGCTTTCTAAAGCTCTTATATGGAGATGTTGAATGCAGGGTTTGGAGTGATACTTTTTATGTGTTTTCAGTATATTTTTATTGTTTTAATTCCCGTAGAACAAATTGGAAGGTATGTGAGAATTGAAAAATATAAATGAATATTTTTCAAATCTGTCTCCGCTTTTTATTGCGGCTATGCTTTGATTATCAGTTGTCCGGCAGCTTCAGCCATATCTTTAGAAGGAAAAAAACATTTGGATTTTACAAAGTTCTCCTGTCAAGGTAAAGACTATATTAAATTCAAAGATAGCACTGAATCTTATACTCCATATGATCGGATATATAATTTCAGTATTTGTATTCATATTAAAAGCTTGATATGAACTTTATTCAAATATTTAACCTGATTATTGTTCCTATATGCTATTCGCTTTTTATAACAGTGACGGGAGTTGCCTTAAATAAAAATACCCCAACTATAAAGTGGGAAAGTGAAATGGTAGTAGTAAAGCAGAGTATACCTGTTATTTTATCCGGGCTTATAGGGTATGGTTGCACTCATTATTCCGATTTTTTTCTTTATTTAGTTTTAAAAGCTTATGATAACATATGCCCTGCAAGCGACATCGGTTGTTTTAACTGTTGTTACGATTGTGGTTTATAGAAAGGTTAGCCACTCAAAGTATATTTTTTTCTATACTCTGAAGGCGAAAAATCCTTTTTACCTTATGAAAAAAAGTCTGCTAAAGTATAGCGGATTGTCATATCCGACAATTCTTGAGATTTCAGATATGGAATATTTCGTGGTTTCAAGAAGTAATTGTGCATTGGATATTCTGGCGGAAACAATAAATTGCATAGGTGTAGTGCCTGAATATTTTTTTAAAGTTTCTGATAAACCAGCTTATACTCATTCCCTTGATGTGGCATATTCTTCAATGCTTATTTCGCTACTATAATTATCACTGAAATATTGTGTTGCCATATCCATTTCATTATCCAGATAGATATCTGAGATTTTTTTCTATCCTTTTGAAGTTCCCTATGTATATAAATAAGCAGCTGTTGCATAAGTATTGTCAGAAGTTCTTCATAGTGACCCTGACAACGCTGCAATTCCGATATCATTTTCTTATATATTCTTTCATATTCCAAGGATGTACCCACAAAGAAATAATGTAGATCATCACTGATACCATATTTTCTTAAAATATTTTTTACATCACCTCCTGTGAAATGCACCCAGTACACTTCAGTTTTGTCTGTACCATAATATTCATATTTTTGAAATTCTTTCGGACGAAACAAAACCATATTTCCTGCTGTGATAACAGTTTCATTGTCCTTATTATTAAAATGAAAATATGCCTTTCCTGCACTTATATAAATCAACTGATAGTCAAGTCGACCGCGAGGTCTATAGGTAGGAAGTTTCGGCTTGGTGAGCAGACGATAGGTGCCACAGCTTCCCACTATAAGCGGTTTGGATTTATCCTTGAAATCTATGGCGGAGTTATTCATATATCCACAATTTAAATACATATAACCTCCCAAAAACAAAGTTTACATAATTGTATCATTTTGTGCATATTAAATCTATTATAGTTTATAGACAAAAAGACTGCAAAAAAATATTAAAAATCAAGCTAACTTAATAAAGTACGAAATTGAAAAGTTAATATTATAGTATGATATTGTTCATACAAGGAGGTTGAAATGATTGTACCGCGTTATTATGAGGACTTGAAGGTTTTACATGACAACACTATGCCGGCAAGAGCATATTATATTCCTGCTTCAAAGAGAATGGATAATCTTGTAGAGCATCGCAAAGGATCGGACAGGATTCAATTTTTAAACGGCATATGGAAGTTTAAATATTTTGAAAGTATCTATGATGTAAAGGAAGAATTTTTTAAGCAAGGGTTCGATGTATCCGAATATGTAGATATTAAGGTACCGGGAGTGTGGCAAAATGAGGGCTATGATCATCATCAGTATACAAATATAAAATATCCTTTTCCTTTTGATCCTCCATATGTACCACAGGATATTCCATGTGGAGCGTATGTCTATGATTTTGAATATAAAGAGGATGAGAAGGCCAAAAAAGCATTCTTAAATTTTGAAGGTGTTGACAGCTGCTTTTATCTATGGATAAACGGTTCATATGTGGGATACAGTCAGGTAGCACATGCTACAAGTGAATTTGATATTACTGATATAATAAAAAACGGAAAGAATACCATTGCTGTTTTGGTAATGAAATGGTGTGACGGATCTTATTTGGAGGATCAGGATAAATTCCGCATGACCGGAATTTTCAGAGATGTATATATCTTGAAAGACCACAGGCTTGTATAAGAGATTATAAAGTTAATACAGAGGGAGAAAAGTTAAAACTTTATATCGAACTTACAGATCCGGTAGAGGTACAAATAACCCTGGAAGATAAAGCCAAAAGTATAATAGCAAAAGGTAAAATAGAGGAAACCGGAAGTATAGAGTTTAAAGTTTTAAATCCTGTTCTTTGGAATACTGAAAATCCATATCTTTATACTTTGATACTTGAAACAGAGGCGGAGACTATTGTTGAATATGTAGGATTCAGAACAGTTGAGATTATTGATAAGGTGCTTTATTTTAATAAGCAAAAGATAAAGTTTAGAGGAGTAAACAGACATGATTCGGATCCTATAACAGGATTTACAATCAGTATTGAGCAAATCATAAAAGACCTTACTTTAATGAAGCAGCATAATTTCAATTCTATCCGAAGCAGTCATTATCCGAATGCACCATATTTCTATCAGCTATGTGACAAGTACGGATTTATGGTTATTGATGAGGCGGATATTGAGGCACATGGTCCTGTTATGGTTTACAGAAAAGAGGATACCGACTACAATAGATTTAAAAGATGGAATGAGAAGATAGCGGATGATCCGGCTTGGGAAGCTTCCATTCTTGACAGAGTGGAGCTTATGGTAAAGAGGGATAAGAACAGACCTTCTATTGTAATGTGGTCAATGGGAAATGAGAGTGCTTACGGTTGTAATTTTGAAAAGGCACTTAAGTGGACAAAAGAGTATGATCCTTCAAGAATTACACAGTATGAGAGCGCAAGATACAGAAATTATGATGTAGTGTACAATTATGATCATCTGGATATATACAGCAGAATGTATCCTTCACTTGATGAAATCAGAGAGTATCTAAAAGATGATGCAAGCAAACCGTTCTTACTGGTAGAGTATTGTCACAGTATGGGAAACGGCCCCGGAGATTTTGAGGATTATTTTGAACTTATTCATAAGAATGATCTTATGTGTGGAGGCTTTGTATGGGAGTGGTGTGACCATGCAATATATAAGGGCACAGCAAAAAACGGCAAAGCTATGTACTACTATGGTGGAGACTCATGGAGAAAAAAAGTACATGATTTAAATTTCTGTATGGACGGGCTTGTATATCCGGACAGAACACCACATACAGGACTACTTGAGTATAAGAATGTTTACAGACCTGCAAGGGTAGTTTCATATGATGAAGAAAGTGGAAAACTGGTGCTTCACAACTATATGGATTTTGATGATCTGAAGGACTTTATAGATGTTAATTATGAAGTGAGCTGTGACGGAATAAGTGTTGAAACCGGAAACTTAGATCTTCCTTCCATAGAGGCACATAGTGAAAAAGAGCTTGAACTTAGGATAAAGATTCCAAACAAGGGAAAAGTATTCCTTAAACTTATCTATATACTTAAAAAGGAAATGCCTTTGGTTCCAAAAGGATATGAACTTGGATTTGATGAGTTGAAGATTGAAAATGAAGATGGAAGAAATCAAAATACAGTGAAATGGCTTGACAGAGAAGTTACTGTATCTGATATGGAAGTAGCAGAAGATGATACATCGGTAATTATTAAGGGTAAGGCTTTTACATATACCTATAGTAAGAAAAACGGAATGTTTGAATCATTAGTATTTGCAGGAAGGGAATATATCAACAGACCTATGGAGCTTAATATATGGAGAGCACCTACAGATAATGATATGTATGCAAAGATTGAATGGAAGAAGGCAAAGTATAATGAAGCATATGTAAGAGCTTATGAAACAGAGATTATACAGTCGGAAAAGTGTGTTGAGATATCTGTAAAAACTTCTATGTCTGCTGCAAGTATTCAAAAGATATTGGATGCGGACATTGTTTGGAAAATAGACTGTATGGGAGGAATAACATCTTCCATCAAAGTTGTAAAGGATGAAGAGTTCCCTGACTTACCAAGATTCGGAATAAGATTATTCCTTGATAAGAAGCTTGAAAATATTGCATACTTCGGTATGGGACCTTATGAGAGTTATATAGATAAACATCAGTCAACAAGTCATGGTATATATAGAGCAAAAGTGAGCGAGATGCATGAGGATTATATAAATCCACAGGAAAACGGTAGCCACTATGACTGTGACTATGCGGAGCTTGCAAACGGACAGTTCGGTATGGTGGCGGCAGCCAAAAAACCTTTCTCATTTAATGCCTCTATCTATACGCAGGAGGAGCTTGAGAGGGCAGCACATAATTTTGGACTTGAAGAGTCAGACAGCACAGTACTTTGTCTTGATTATGCTCTAAACGGTATAGGTTCAAACAGCTGTGGACCGGTAGTGACAGATAAGTGTAGATTTGATGATATCAAGTTTGATTTTTGCGATCAGTATAATACCTTTTTGTCAAGTAAAAAAACACATGGAAAGGAGAGTTTTTTTATGGAAGAAAAGAAATATTTAAGGTGGTATAACAAGGTAGGATACGGTTCCGGCGATATAGCAGGAAATGTGGTCTATGCACTCTTGGCTGCATTTGTAATGATATATTTAACAGATATCATAGGACTTAATGCCGGTATAGTAGGAACATTGATTGCGATTTCAAAGATTTTTGACGGTATCAGTGATGTGTTCTTCGGTGCCATGATCGATAAGACCAAGACTAAAATGGGTAAGGCAAGGCCTTGGATGCTCTATGGATATTTCGGATGTGCCGTATGTTTGGCAGCGATATTTTGTATACCTGTGGATATGGGAAGTACCGCTCAGTATGCATGGTTTTTTATAGCATATACATTATTAAATGCAGGATTTTATACAGCCAACAATATTGCATACTCATCACTTACCGCACTTATTACAAAGAATAATTCGGAGAGAGTGCAGATGGGATCTATAAGATTTATGTTTGCATTTGGAACAAGTATGCTTATTCAGGCTGTGACAGTCGGATTTGTGGAAAAACTTGGTGGCGGTGCGGCAGCGTGGAGAACAGTTGCTATTATATATGCAATAATCGGAGTTATTTCAAATACCGTTTCAGTATTATCTGTCAGAGAACTTTCAGATGAAGAACTCTCTGAAGGAAAAAAGGATGATGAGGCACAGGAAAAGTACAATCTGATTGATGCTTTTAAAATACTTGTTCACAATAAATATTTTCTGATGATTTGTGGTGCTTACCTTTTGATGCAGCTTTATTCGGCTACACTTGGAATGGGCATTTACTTTATGAAGTATGTACTTGGAAATGACGGATTGTTTGGAACCTTCTCATGGGCTATCAATATTCCTATGATTGTGGGGCTGCTTATAACACCGGTTCTTGTTGCAAGGTTAAACGGTATGTACAAGTTAAATATAGTAGGATATGTGATAGGAACAGCAGGCCGTCTGGGAGTGGTTATAGCAGGATATATGGGAAGTATTCCGCTTATGCTTTTCTTTACAGCTGTTGCAGCATTTGGAATGAGTCCTCTTCAAGGTGACATGAATGCGCTTATTGCAACAACATCAGAGTATACAAGACTTACGACCGGTAAAAAGGTGGATGGTACAATGTATTCCTGTACATCCTTTGGAACGAAGGTAGGTGGAGGACTGGGCACTGCTATAGCAGGTTGGATGCTGGCAGCAAGCGGATATGTTCAGAATGCCGCAACTCAGTCACAGTCCTGTGTAAATATGCTTTATATTATGTACTTATGGCTTCCTATGATCTTTAATGTGTTGATAACTTTTATACTTGTAAATCTGAAAGTGGAAAAGGCAAATAAGGCGCTTCAGAGTCAATAAAAAAATTATAATATATGAATATACAATAGGTGGAGTTACACATTGTGACTCCACCTATTATATTAGTTGATGCTGATAGTAAGTTTTTTACCAAGTGCCAGTGCAAGTTTATTTATTGTTTCTATACTGGTATTACATCCACATTCAATTCTTGCAATTGTAGACTGTGGAACATGAGATATTTTTTTGCCAGTTGTCTTTGAGACAGTCCCGCACTTTGTCCAGCATAGTGCAACAGTGAGAGCACTTTCTAAAAATGGCCTTTTCAGTCAGGTATCCTTTTTTGAAGTCATTGTTTTTTAGTTCATTATTTAAATAATCATCAAATTTAACATTAGCCATTATTATTCTCCTCAAATTCCAGTATAAAACTCAAATTTAGGTTTCTTAATCATAGTTTAATGATACCATATACTGTTCAAAATTACAAACTGATATAATACTGCATTTAAAAAGAAGCCCCACAGATATAATCCGGAAGCTTCTTTTTTGCATTATGATATCACTTTCTTCTTATTATTTTCTTCTTTCAGATTCTTCTGTGCCGTTGAGAGCATAAGCTTGATTCGGTTTAGCTGGTTAACTTCGGAAGCACCCGGGTCATAGTCTACCGCTATGATATTGGCTTCAGGGTGTGAACGACGAAGCTCTTTTATAACACCTTTGCCCACTACGTGGTTAGGCAGACAGCCGAAAGGCTGTGTACAGACGATATTCGGTGTGCCTGTCTCTATAAGTTCAAGCATCTCTCCGGTTAAGAACCAACCCTCACCGGTCTGATTACCTATAGATACATAATCCTTTGCCATATTTGCAAGGTGATCTATTCTTGAAGGAGCTATAAAATGCTTACTCTTTTCAAGTGCCTTTCTGGCATCACCTCTGAGAGCCTCAAGTACCTTGATACCTGCATTTGCCATAAACGCCGTCTTCTTTGACATACCGAGGTGCTCGGCCTTGAAGTTGCTGTTATAGAAGCTGTACAGCAAGAAGTCCATAAGATCGGGCATTACAGCCTCGGCACCTTCTTTTTCAAGCAACTCTACGATATGGTTGTTTGCAAGAGGAGAGAACTTAACAAGGATTTCTCCGACAATACCTACTCTCGGCTTTTTGATATTGAGTCTTGGAAGATTGTCAAAGTCTTTTACAATACCTCTGATATTTCTCTTAAACTCACCGAAATTAGGTTTCTTAACAGATAGAGAGTCAATTACACGATTTCTCCACTTCTTATGCAGTCTGTTTGCAGCACCCTTTTCCTTCTCATAAGGTCTGGTAGCATACAAAACCCTCATAAAGAGATCACCGTATACGACAGCCTGCATTGCCTTTATTATCATGGCAGGAGTCATCTTAAATCCCTCATTGGTCTCCATACCGTTGGCATTGACAGAGATTACAGGGATCTGTTCCATATCAACTTTTTCAAGGGCTCTTCTTATAAAGCCGATATAGTTGCTGGCTCTGCAACCGCCACCGGTCTGACTCATAAAGATTGCAGTCTTGTTCGGATCGTATTTTCCTGAAAGCAGGGCTTCCATTATCTGTCCTACTACGATAAGAGAAGGGTAGCAGGCATCATTGTTTACATACTTTAATCCGCAGTCTATAGCTGAACGCGAATCATTTTGGAGTACTTCTACATGATAGCCGAAGGCGTTAAGTGCAGGCTCCAAAAGGTCAAAATGTATAGGAGACATCTGTGGACAAAGAATGGTGTATTCATCCTTCATCTCCTTTGTAAACACTTTTCTGTGATAAGCGGAAGAGTTTACTTTTCTTTCAAAGTTTTTCTTATCTCTTACACGAAGTGCGGCGATAAGTGAACGGATACGGATTCTGGCGGCACCGAGGTTGTTTACCTCATCAATCTTAAGTACCGTATAGATTTTTCCTGAGCCTGTAAGTATATCACTTACCTGATCTGTGGTAACTGCGTCAAGTCCGCAACCGAAGGAGTTAAGCTGTACAAGGTCAAGGCAGTCATCTTTTTTTACAAGGCTTGCGGCAGCATAGAGTCTTGAGTGATACATCCACTGGTCGCTTACGATAACAGGTCTTTCAACCTTGGCAAGGTGAGATACGGAGTCCTCTGTAAGTACTGCAATACCGAATGATGTAATCATATCCGGGATACCGTGGTGAATCTCAGGGTCTACATGGTAAGGTCTGCCTGCAAGCACAATGCCGTGGCGATTGTTCTTATGCAGCCATTCGATAGTCTTTTCACCTTCACGCTCGATATCCTTCTTTGCCTGTATAAGCTCGGTCCAAGCTGCGTGAGCTGCGAACTTTACTTCTCTTTCATTGATATCGAATTCGTCCTTCATAACCTTTATCAGCTGATTTGTAAGTACTTCTTCATTTGTAAATGCCATGAAAGGGTTTAAAAATCTTGTATTGGTCTCGCGGATTTCCTCCACATTGTTCTTTATATTCTCGGCATATGAAGTGACGATAGGGCAGTTGAAATGGTTGCCTGCATCAGGCTGCTCATTTCTTTCATAAGGTATACAAGGGTACCATATGGTGCGAATACCGTTCTTTATAAGCCATGAGATATGACCGTGTGTAATCTTGGCAGGGTAGCACTCCGACTCACTTGGGATTGACTCTATTCCAAGCTCATATATCTTCTTTGTTGACATAGGAGAGAGTACCGTTCTGAAGCCGAGGTTTCTAAAGAATGTTGCCCAGAACGGGAAGTTCTCATACATATTTAAAACTCTCGGTATACCGACAGTGCCTCTGAATGCCTTGTCGGCTGTAAGCGGCTCGTAGTCAAACATACGGTGATATTTATAATCATATAGGTTCGGAACATCCTTTTTTACTCTGTCTTTTCCAAGACCTCTTTCACATCTGTTTCCTGATATGAAGTTTCTTCCGCCCTCGAACTTATTTACAGTCATTACACAGTTGTTGTTACATCCGCGACATCTTGTCATGGAGGTGTCATACTGTAAGCTTATGATTTCATCAAGAGGAAGCATGGTTGTCTTTTTGTTTTCATATCTTTCTCTGGCAATAAGAGCGGCACCGAAAGCTCCCATGATACCTGCAATATCAGGTCTTGTTACAAATCCGCCGGAAATCTTTTCAAATGCACGAAGTACGGCATCATTGTAGAATGTACCGCCCTGTACTACGATATGCTTTCCGAGGTCTGCCGCATTTGAAATCTTTATAACCTTAAACAGTGCATTTTTAATAACCGAGTATGCAAGTCCGGCTGAAATGTCTGCGACTGTAGCGCCTTCTTTTTGTGCCTGTTTTACATTTGAATTCATGAAAACCGTACATCTGGTACCGAGGTCTACAGGGCTCTTTGCAAAGAGGGCTTCCTTGGCAAAGTTTTGAACGGAGAAGTTTAATGAACCTGCAAAGGTCTCGATAAATGATCCGCAACCTGCCGAACAAGCCTCGTTTAGCTGTACCGAATCTACAGTACCGTCTTTGATACGGATACATTTCATATCTTGACCGCCGATATCAAGTATACAGTCAACATTAGGCTCAAAGAATGCCGCCGCATAGTAATGTGCGATAGTCTCAACTTCGCCCTCATCAAGCATAAATGCGGCCTTCAGCAGTGCCTCACCGTAGCCGGTGGAACATGAATAGACTATCTTTGCATCAGGACGAATCTTATCCTTTACCTCTTTGATTGCCTTGATAGCTGTAGCTAACGGTGAGCCGTGGTTGTTTGAATAGAAGTTCCAAAGCAGACTTCCGTCTTCACCTACAAGCGCAATCTTTGTGGTTGTTGAACCTGCATCTATACCGAGGAAGATATTTCCGCTGTAGTCCTCAAGCTTTCCGGTCTTTACACTGTGGCCGAAATGTCTTTGTGAAAACTCTTCATAGTCGGCTTCGTCCTTAAATAAAGGCTCAAGTCTGGCAACCTCATGCTCCATTTTGATACCTTCACGAAGCTTTTTGATAAGGTCTGAGATACCTATCATAGAATCCTTGCTTTCACAGTTCAGTGCGGAACCGATGGCTGCAAAAAGATGTGAATTCGGAGGGTCTACGATGTATTCGCCTGTAAGGTTGAGTGTTCTTATAAAGGCCTGCTTAAGTTCCGAAAGGAAGTGCAGCGGACCTCCAAGGAAGGCCACATGACCTCTTATAGGCTTACCGCAGGCAAGGCCTGAAATAGTCTGATTTACCACCGCCTGGAAAATAGAAGCTGAAAGGTCCTCTCTGGTTGCACCCTCATTGATAAGCGGCTGTACGTCGGTCTTTGCGAAAACTCCGCATCTGGCAGCTATAGGATAGATTGACTTATAGCTTTTTGCATACTCGTTAAGTCCGATAGCGTCTGTTTGAAGCAGTGAAGCCATCTGGTCGATAAAGCTTCCTGTACCTCCGGCACAGATACCGTTCATTCTCTGGTCGATACCGCCTGTGAAGTAGATAATCTTGGCATCCTCGCCGCCAAGCTCTATTGCCACATCGGTTTGCGGTGCAACTGCCTTAAGTGCGGTAGCCACGGCTACAACCTCCTGTACGAAGGTTGACTTAAGATGTTTTGAAAGTGTGAGACCGCCTGAGCCGGTGATCATCGGAATGATGTTTACTTCTCCTATTTTCTCAAAGGCATCTGAGAGCTGTGCCGCCAAAGTCCCCTGAATATTTGCATAATGTCTGCGATAATCTGAGAATACTACATCGTGATTGCTGTCAAGTATAGCAATTTTTACTGTAGTAGAACCTATATCTATACCAAGTACATAGGTTTTTTCTGTGTTTTGCATATAATAACCTCTTAAATAAGCTTAAAAATCAAATTTGTGTCTTTTTATATTTGAAATATCTTTAACAGGTATTTCAAACTTTTATTTTTGCATCAAATATAATTGCGTACAAAAATAACATGTAAAAACATGATTTTATATCATAGCACATTGCTAGGAATAAGGCAATGAATAAGAAATTAAAAGAGTGTTAAAAATAAAAGTGCCAAAACCTACTTTAATAGGAATTGGCACTTTTGATATTATTTAGAATGCTGTTATTGTGGCAAGCAATCCGAAAACTACTCCCGGAAAGTTTGCAGCTGAAAGCGGATAATCTCTTTTTTCTTTTAACAAGCCGTAGGCTGTCCAAATAGAGCAGTTGACGGCGGCTGCCAAGGGCTGTAAGAAAAATGTCTTATGTCCGTGTAGATTACCCATTATCTGAGGAACATATGATATATACATTATTACGGAAAGTGCTGTTCCTATCCATCCCATAATTGTCAGTTGTTTTTCACTCATATTTTTATACCTCTCATATCTAAAGCAATGTAAAATACTTTACGGTAAAAGCCTGTGTGTAAAGACTTTTAAGTAATTTGGTTACTTTGCCATTATAGCAGATTGAAATTTGCAATATAAGTACATCCGATATAATAATTCAAATACATCGTAGTGGGGGCATATTGTAGTTATGGCACAAAAAGTTTTTTTGTATATTATTTTTTTGGCAGCCTAGTTCATGGCTTCTTTCATCTCTTTTACATACTCTCCGATATATTTCGGGGCATCAGTTTTATATTTTTTGAGCAGTTTTATTATTGCCGAACCTACTATGACTCCGTCTGCAATTTGGCTCATCTCATTTGCCTGCTGCGGTGTGGATATACCGAAGCCTATAGCACATGGGACGGATGTATTTTCTTTTACTATTTTTACTATGGAGTCAAGGTCGGTGGTTATCTCACTTCTTGTACCTGTTACACCGAGACTTGATACGATATATAAAAATCCCTTTGCCTCTTTTACAATCATAGCGATTCGGTCGTCCGAAGTCGGAGCGATGAGAGATATAAGGTCAACATTATGGCTGTTTGCCACATCAAGAAATTCTTTCTTTTCCTCAAAAGGGATATCGGGAAGTATTATTCCGTCAATGCCGACTTCATTACATCTTGTAAAAAATTTCTCGGCACCGTATGAGAAGACCACATTGGCGTAGGTCATAAACACAAGAGGGACATTTACTTCTTTTCTGACATCCGCAACCATATCAAAGACCTTGTCTGTGGTGATACCGCCTGCAAGCGCTCTGATATTGGCACCCTGTATTACAACACCCTCCGCTGTAGGGTCTGAAAACGGGATACCTATCTCTATGAGGTCGGCACCGTTTTTTACCATCTCCAATATAGTGGCTTTTGTAGTGGCCACATCAGGGTCGCCACAGGTGATAAACGGAATAAATGCTTTTTTATTTTTGAATGCTTCATATATCTTATTCATATAGGTCTTCTCCTTTATATCTTGCAATGGCTGCACAATCTTTGTCACCTCTTCCTGAGATTGTTATTACAATTATTTTGTCCTTGTCCATAGAAGGTGCTATTTTCTTTGCATAGGCTACTGCATGAGCTGATTCAACAGCCGGAATAATTCCTTCCGTTCTTGAGAGGTACTCAAATGCCTCTACGGCTTCATCGTCAGTTACAGGTACATAGCTTGCTCTCTTTATGTCGTTTAAGTAGGCGTGTTCAGGTCCTACTCCCGGATAGTCAAGTCCTGCGGAAATAGAATAAACAGGGGCAATCTGGCCGTATTCATCCTGACAGAAGTATGACTTCATACCGTGGAATATACCGAGGCTGCCTGTATTGATTGTGGCTGCGGTTTCAAAGGTGTGTATACCCTTTCCTGCGGCTTCACAGCCGATAAGAGCCACTTCCTTGTCCTCTATAAAGTTGTAGAAACTTCCGATGGCATTTGAGCCTCCGCCTACACAGGCAAGCACGGCGTCAGGAAGTCTGCCTTCTTTTTCCAAAATCTGCTCTTTGATTTCCTTTGATATGACAGCCTGAAAAATCTCTTACTATTGTAGGGAAAGGATGAGGTCCCATTACGGAGCCGAGGCAGTAATGTGTATCGTCAATTCTGCTGGTCCACTCCCTCATAGCCTCTGAAACGGCATCTTTTAGAGTCTTTGTACCGCTTGTTACAGGGATAACGGTTGCACCTAAAAAGTCTCATCTTGTACACATTAAGTGCCTGACGAATTGTGTCCTCTTCACCCATAAACACTACACATTCCATGCCCATAAGAGCCGCTGCTGTAGCGGTTGCCACACCGTGTTGTCCGGCACCTGTTTCCGCGATAAGTCTCCTCTTGCCCATCTTTTTTGCAAGCAGTGCCTGACCGAGTACATTGTTTATCTTATGTGCGCCTGTATGTGTGAGGTCTTCACGCTTGAGATAAATTTTTGCACCGCCCAGGTCCTCGGTCATTTTCTTTGCAAAGTAAAGCTTTGAAGGCCTACCTGCATAGTCATTCAAAAGGTAATTAAGTTCCTTATTGAATTCAGGATCGTTCTTATAATGATTGTACGCATTTTCAAGCTCTATTACCGCATTCATCAAGGTCTCAGGTATGTACTGACCGCCGTGAATTCCAAATCTTCCCTTAGTTTCTTTCATTTTCTACCTCTCTCACTAATTTTACAAATTTTCTCATTTTATCTGCATCTTTTTTACCGCCTGTTTCTATTCCGGAGCTTACATCCACACCGAAAGGATGCAGGGTATTTATCTTTTCACATATATTGTCCGGGGAAAGTCCGCCGGCTAAAAAGTAATCGTCTTTAAAATCCTTTAATATCGACTCATCCAATGTTTTGCCGTCACCGGCACCTGCATCAAGCAGGATAAAGTCACTTCCTTCTTTATATAAGTTATTTATATCGGATTTTGACTTTATTCTGAAGGCTTTTATAACAGGTGTATTTACATAGTTTTTCAGCTTGCTTATATATTCGCTGTCTTCATCTCCATGCAGTTGGATGAGGTCAATGATATCATTTCTTACCAAATAGATGATATTTTCAATGCTCTCATTTACAAATACACCGACAGCCTTCACCCTTTTATCAAGTCTTTTTTTAAATGATTTTGCCATATCATAGGATATAAATCTTTTACTCTTTTTGGCAAAAACAAACCCTATATAGTCAGGCAATAATTCATTGACTACATCTATATCTTCATATCTTTGTATGCCGCATAATTTAATCTTTGTCATTCTTACCCTTTAACCAATCCAATGTGGCTTTTTTATCTGTTGAACGCATAAGTATTTCACCGACAAGGGTCGCATCCGCTCCCATATCTTTTATGTTTTTGATATCCTCAGGAGAACTTACACCGCTTTCCGATACAAACAATATATCTTTCGGTACAAGGTCGCGCAATCTTTTGCTGTTGTTTGTGTCTCACGGAAAAAATCTTTCAGATTTCTGTTGTTTACTCCGATAATGCGCGCATTTATTTCTTTTTGCCATCTCTATTTCAGCTTCGTCATGACATTCCACCAAAGCGGAAAGTCCAAGTCCGTCACAGATTTCTTTATAGTATTTAAGCTCTGGAACTGAGAGTATGGAACATATAAGCAGTACACAGGCGGCGCCCATTGCCTTGGCTTCATATATCATATATTCGTCAACTATGAAATCTTTTCTAAGAAGCGGAATTTCGGTAATCTTTGCTATTTCCCTTAGATATTCATCGCTTCCCAAAAACCACTTAGGCTCTGTAAGTACGGATATGTAGTCGGCACCGCCCTTTCGTATTCCTTTGCAATTCTTTTGATATGGGAAATTCTCCGCAATAATACCTTTTTGAAGGTGAAGCCTTCTTGCACTCACATATAAAGGAAAGCTCAGGTGTTCTCAGCGCGGTTTCAAAAGAGAACCTGTCTGAGATTATCTTATCGGCTTCCAGTTTTACTTTATGTAGTGGTATTTTTTTCTTTTTTTCTTCTATTCTTTCTCTTGTATAATTTGCTATTATATCTAAAATTGTACTACTCATTGCTCACCTTGATAAAGTCTTCCAATACCTTTAATGCTTTTTTGCTGTCAATAAGTCTTGCTGCAAGGTTTATTCCTTCCTGCATACTTTTTGCTTTTTCGCCGATATAGAGTGCCGCACCCGCATTTAGAAGTACGGCATCTCTTTTGGCACCTTTTTCACCGTTTAATATAGAGAGTGTGATGGCGGCATTTTCTTTCGGGTCGCCACCTGACAAGTCCTCTTTTTTGCAGCGGGAAAGGCCGAAGTCCTCAGGTTTTATCTCATATGTATGCAGTGAGCCGTCCTTTATCTCACATACTTTTGTAGGTGCTGAGAGTGAGATCTCATCAAGCTTGTCCATGCCGTAGACTACTATACCTCTTTTTACTCCAAGTTCCATGAGAACTTTTGCAAGCGGCTCTATCAGGTATTCATCATATACTCCTAAAAGCTGGCGCTTCGGATGTGCAGGGTTTGTCAATGGCCCCAGGATATTGAAAACCGTTCTGAATCCAAGTTCTTTTCTGATTGCACCGACATATTTCATTGAGTTGTGATATTTTTGTGCAAAGAAGAAGCAAATGCCCACTTTTTCAAGAAGTTCTCTACATTTAGCAGGGTCTTCTTCAATATTTACACCTAAGGCTTCAAGGCAGTCTGCCGTACCGCATTTTGAAGATGCGGCTCTGTTGCCGTGCTTGCTGACTTTCATACCGCCTGCAGCGGCAACTATTGCAGATGTCGTGGATATATTGAAGCTTCCGGCGTTGTCGCCGCCGGTTCCGACTATCTCAAAGAGGTCAAAGTCGGTATCAACGGGTGTGGCGTGTTCTCTCATTGCCTTGGCACAACCGGCAATCTCGCCTGTAGTCTCCGCCTTGGCACTCTTTGTAGACAGGGCTGCAAGAAATGCGGCGTTTTGAGTAGGTGTGGTCTCGCCGTTCATTATTTCATTCATTACGGCGTAAGCTTCGTCAAAACTTAAATCTTCTTTATTTACAATCTTTATAATAGCTTCCTTAATCATAATTTTTCTCCTATAAAGTTTCTAAGCATCTCTTTACCATAGGTTGTCATAATGGATTCCGGATGGAACTGCACACCGTATATCGGAAAGGAGATATGCTTTACAGCCATTACCTCACCGTCATCCGTTTTTGCAACTACCTTAAGAGTATCGGGGAGTGTATTTTCAAGAGCGGCAAGAGAGTGGTATCTTGCAACCTTGCTTGTAGCAGGTATGTCTTTAAATATAGGGCAGTTTGTATCAAAGTGAGTTGTGGAATCTTTTCCGTGCATAAGCTCCTTGGCATAGGTGACTGTTGCGCCGAAAGCCATACATATGGCCTGATGTCCGAGACATACTCCAAGTATCGGAATACTTTGTCCGAGTTCTTTTACCACATCTATAATGACTCCGGCATCTTCAGGTCTGCCGGGACCCGGAGAAATAATGATTTTTTCAGGTGAAAGAGCCTTTATATCATCTACGCTCATCTCATCATTTCTTATAACTTTTATATCAGGATTTATTTCTCCTACCATCTGAAAGAGGTTATAGGAAAAACTGTCATAATTATCAATCAATAGAATCATTTGTTCATCTCCTGTGCTTTTTTCAGTGCGTCCACTACGGCTCCGGCCTTATTGATACTCTCCATATATTCCTTGTCAGGATTCGAGTCCGCCACGATGCCGGCTCCGCTTCTTATAAATACTTTACCGTTTTTCTTATAGGCAAGTCTTATGGCGATGCAGGTATCCATATTTCCGGTAAAGTCGATATAGCCTATCGCACCTCCGTATATACCTCTTTTGTTGTTTTCAAGCTCTTCTATAAGCTGACAGGCACGAATCTTCGGAGCGCCTGAGAGAGTACCTGCAGGAAGTACGGCCTCAAGAGCGTTGAGTGCATCGTATTCAGGTCTTATCTCGCCGCGAACGGTGGAACCTATATGCATTACATGAGAGTATCTCTCTATAGAGTGGAATTTTTCCACAACCACGCTGCCGAATTTACTTATCTTTCCAAGGTCGTTTCTGCCAAGGTCTACAAGCATGTTGTGTTCCGCAAGCTCCTTTTTGTCAGCTAAAAGCTCCGCTTCAAGTTCCTTATCCTCTTTTTCACTCTTGCCTCTCGGTCTTGTACCTGCAAGAGGGAAGGTGTGCAGTATGCCGTCTTCAAGCTTTACCAAGGTTTCAGGAGAAGCACCTGCAACTTCCACATCTGTTCCTGAAAAGTAGAACATATATGGGGAAGGATTGACGGTTCTAAGCACTCTGTAAGTATCAAAGAGGCTTCCTTCAAAGTTTGCCTGCAGTCTGTTTGAAAGTACGATTTGGAAAATATCGCCCTCATGGATATGATGTTTTGCTTTACCGATCATATCTGAGAACTCGTCTTTTGAAATAACGGTGTTACTTCGCCAAGCAGCTTTCCGCCTTCAAAGGACTTCTTGCCTGTATGTAAAAGTTCTTTGATTGAATTGATCCTTTGTAATGCTTTCTCATATTCAACACGGATGTCTTTATCAAGTTCGATATTTGTTATAAGGATTATCTTTTGCTTGACATTGTCAAATGCAATAACGTCTTTAAACAGCATCAAGTCTATATCTTTAAAGCCTTCACTGTCGTCAATATTCATTTTTGTGCTCGGCTCTTTGTAGTTTATAAAGTCAAACGAAAAGTATCCTACCAGACCGCCTGTAAAAGGTGGGAGAGAAGCTATTCTCGGACTTTTGTATTTTTTCAGAAGTTCTCTGAGATAGTTTGTCGGGTCGCTGCAGGTAAATTCTTTTCCGTCCACATTCATCTTACCGTCAATACAGCTGATTGAGAGTTCGGGTTCAAAACCTAAGAAGGTGTATCTGCCCCAGTTTTCATTGGCCTTGGCGGATTCAAGTAAGTAAGTATGAGTGGATGTCGCTTTCAGAATTCTTACAGCTTCAATCGGTGTGATAAAATCCGACAAGATTTCCATACTTACCGGTGCCAGTGTGTATTCTTTATTTTCTTTAAGTTTTTTTAGGTTGGCTAACATATATTCTCCTTACAGTGTCTTTCCTTCAAGTACAACTCTTTTTTTGATGTCCTGCATCAAATGATCAAATTGGTCAAGATCAAGTGACTGTGCTCCGTCACAAAGAGCTTTTGCCGGATTGTTGTGTACCTCCACCATGATGCCGTCAGCACCTACGGCAAGTGCGGCCTTTGCAAGAGGCGGTACAAGTGATCTTATACCTACGGCATGGCTCGGATCCACAATTATCGGAAGATGTGTTTTTTCTTTTAACAGTGCAACAGCTCCAAGGTCAAGTGTGTTTCTTGTAGCGGTTTCAAAGGTTCTTATACCTCTTTCACAGAGGATTACGTTTTCATTTCCGGATGCCATTATATATTCTGCACTCATTAAGAATTCTTCTATAGTATTGCAAAGTCCTCTCTTTAGAAGTATAGGCTTTTTCAATTTGCCGACTTCTTTTAACAGGTCGAAGTTTTGCATATTTCTGGCTCCGATTTGTATGATATCCACATTTTCAAAAAGAGGTATCTGTGTCTGATTCATTACTTCAGAGATAATCGGAATATTTACAGCTTCTTTGGCAGATTCAAGGTAGTCAAGTCCTTCTTTGCCGAGACCTTGGAAGGCATATGGTGACGTTCTCGGTTTAAATGCACCTCCTCGAAGGATTACGGCGCCGCTTTTTTTCACGCTGTCCGCCACCATTGTGATCTGTTCTCTTGTCTCTACACTGCAAGGCCCTGCAATAACTGTGAATGTGCCGCTACCTATATTCACATCGCCTACTTTTACGATTGTATCGTCAGGGTGAACTGTTCTTCCGGCGGCTTTATATGTTTCTGTTACTCTTTTGCCGTAGTCCACTATCGGATGGGTGGCTACTATTGTGTCCATATCTATTTTTGCGGTATTGCCTATAAGGCATACTGCCGTATGCTCCGTGCCCGGAGCGTATATTGTATCAAATCCTATATTTTCAAATTCTTGTCTGAAGTTTTTTATTGCTTCTTCGCTGACGCCTGCTTTTAAAATAAATACCATATGTCCTCCTGATAATAGTGTGTTATATAAGTGATATAAAAGTAGTAAGCTTGGTGGTGCTTTGTAGAGTTGCGTGATACTACGGATTGCTCCGCACTGCGTGCTCCCGCAATCCTACAGGCATTCGTACTCCGCACATTTTCCTGGGGGAAAATGGCTACGTACTCATGTCGACATCACGCAAAAAAGTCCTTGTTAAGTAAAACCTTAGCGGTTTTATTTAACAAGGACGAAATTTCAACAAAAAAATCGCGGTGCCACCTTGATTCACAGTATGACCTGTGCACTTTAAGATACCTACATATCCCTTGCAACTAACGTATGCGAACGTCGTAGAATACTCTGCTTACGCATTTGACTACGCCCTCCATGGTCCATTTGTCAGACTGTTTCTTATCCGGCTCTCAGCCACCCGGACTCTCTGTGAAGTCATAACCGACTTTATCTCCATATCAACGGTTTACATGATTTCACGATTGTAATATAAAATTATGTGACTGTCAACAAAAATAATCTGATTTGTACAGTAACGGTACTTTTTTAAATTATTTACATAAAAGCACTATAAATGATATAATGACTTCTAAGGTTGTATGGGTTAGGCTTGGCAATCTAAATATTTGCAAGTATAAATGAACTTAAAGCATTGTATATAAGGAAGGGGAATAATGGCTTTTTTTGAAAAGATAGAAAGAAAATTTGGGAAATATGCAATCAGCAATCTTATGATGTATCTGACTGCAATATATGCTGTGGGTTTTGCCATATCTTTAGTAAATACAGATATTTATTATAACTATATGTCTCTTGATATATCAAAGATACTTTCAGGAGAGGTTTGGAGACTTATCACATGGATTATGTACGCACCGAATCAAAATATATTTTTTGCAGCCATTATGCTTGTATTATATTACAGTCTCGGAACGAATCTTGAGAGAGTTTGGGGCAGTTTCAGATTTAACGTGTATATGTTCATGGGCTATATATTCCTTATAATAGGAGCATTTATCTTATATGCGGTATACGGCGAGGCGGCAAGCGTATTTTTACTTACACCTGACAGTCTGAATATGTCCATATTTTTGGCATTCGCACTCACATATCCGGATATGACATTTTATATTTACTTTGTATTACCGATAAAGGCTAAATATTTGGCGTTTGTATATTTGCTTATTGAAGTTTATAGTTTTATAATAGGAGGCGTCATAACAAAGGTATCTATAGGGCTTAGCTTGTTAAACTTTGTTATATTCTATCTGATGACAAGAAATTGGAACAGGATATCACCGAAGAATGTAGTCAGACAGGCAAAGTTTAAAAAGGCGGTAAAGATGAGACCGGCAGGTGAACCTATACACAGATGCGCAGTATGTGGAAGAACCGAAAAAGATGACGATACACTTGAGTTTAGATATTGCTCAAAATGTAAAGGCAATCTTGAGTACTGTTTGGACCACTTATATACACATACTCATGTGGAATAAATGAGATACTTTGTGATGATATAACATTTTATAAATGTACCTTGATACATTTATGGATGAGTGGTAGTATTTTAGCTTGTAGAAAGATAAAGAGGAAAAGGAAAATGAAGAGAACAAAAATTATATGTACTATGGGTCCGAATACAAACGACAAAAAGCTTATGAAAGATATGGCAATCGCAGGAATGGACGTTGCCAGATTCAACTTTTCACATGGTGATTATGAAGAGCATTTGGGCAGATTGAATATATTAAGAGAAGTGAGAGAAGAAACCGGGAAAAGAGGTTGCTGCACTTCTTGATACAAAGGGACCTGAGATAAGAACAGGTTTACTTGAAGGCGGAAACAAGGTTACTCTTGTTGCCGGAAATGAATATACACTTACAATAAACGAGTGTGTAGGAAATGACAAAAAAGGCTTTATCAACTACAGCGGACTTAACGAAGATGTAAAGGCAGGCGATAAAATACTTATAGATGACGGTCTTATCGCACTTGAAGTTATAAATGTGGACGGACCTGATATCCATACCAAAGTTTTAAACGGCGGTGAACTTGGAGAAAAGAAGGGTGTAAATGTACCGGGAGTTTCAATAAAGCTTCCTGCACTTACACAAAAAGATATAGAGGATATAAAGTTTGCCTGTGACAACGGATTTGAGTTTATAGCGGCATCTTTTATCAGAAACGGTGATGCAGTTCGTCAGATTAAAGAAATTCTTGCAGAAAAGCATGCAAACATACAGGTTATCTCAAAGATTGAAAACCAAGAGGGTATCGACAATATGGACGATATCATTGAAGCAAGTGACGGAATCATGGTAGCAAGAGGAGATATGGGTGTTGAGATAGATGCTGCAAGACTTCCTTTCATTCAGAAGAAACTTATCGAGAAGTGTTCAGTGGCAGGAAAGCCTGTAATCACAGCTACACAGATGCTTGATTCCATGATCAGAAACCCTAGACCTACAAGAGCCGAGGTTTCAGATGTGGCAAATGCCATCTATGACGGTACGGATGCCATAATGCTTTCAGGAGAATCCGCAATGGGTAAGTATCCGCTTGAGGCACTTAAGATGATGGTTAAGATTGCAAAGGAGACCGAGATACATCTTGATCATACACAGTACAGAAACAGAAAAGTGAACAGGATGGATAAGAAAAATATTTCAAATCAGGTAGGATTTGCGGCAGTTTCCACAGCGGACCAGCTTGAGGCAAAGGCAATTATCGCTCCTTCCATCAGCGGATTTACTACAAGAATGCTTTCAAAGTGGAGATCGACTATCCCGGTTTACGGAATGAGCCCAAGCATCACAACAATTCGTCAGATGCAGCTTTTATACGGAGTGGTACCTGTATTTGCAAAGAGAGCCGATACTACAGATGTACTTATAGAGTCATCCATAGATATTCTTAAGAAAGAAAAATATCTTAAGTCGGGAGATTTGGTAGTCGTTACTGCAGGTATTATACCTAAGAAGGCTGACAGAGGACCGGCAAGATACACCAATACAATGCAGGTTGAGATTGTAAAATAGTTTTGTCATATAGGCTTTAAAAACTATATTTTTTAGCAAAGGTCTCATATTTTTGTACAAAAACAGACTAAGATATGATAAAATATATATAATGAACGGTCGAAAGACTCAATCCATAAAGTCACAAAGGTGTTTACATCTGAGTGACTTTATTGAGATTAAAAAGGAGAAACATATGAAAAATCCAATAGTAACATTGACAATGTCGGATGACTCGGTAATCAAAATCGAGCTCTACCCTGAGGTGGCACCTAACACTGTAAGAAACTTCATAAGCCTTATCAATCAGAAGTTTTATGACGGACTTACTTTCCACAGAGTAATAAACGGATTTATGATACAGGGTGGATGTCCGCAGGGAAACGGTATGGGCGGTCCTGATTATCAAATCAAGGGTGAGTTCAGTCAGAACGGGTTCCAAAACGACCTTGCACATACAAGAGGAGTTATCTCAATGGCAAGAGCTATGAGCCCTAACTCAGCAGGTTCACAGTTTTTTATTATGCATCAGGATGCACCTCATCTTAACGGAGCATATGCTGCATTCGGTTCTGTAATAGAGGGAATGGACGTTGTAGATAAAATAGCATCGGTTGATACAGACTACAATGACAGACCGAATACCGAGCAGAAGATAAAATCAATGACGGTTGAGACATTCGGCGAAGATTATGCAGAGCCTGAAAAGTGTTAATATCGGCGGAAGGCACTGTGATATAGTGATTTCAGATGAGAATGTGGCTCTTTGGGAGGCGTTTAACTCCCATAGAGCCACAGTTGCTATACTTGGCAAAGAGTATATAGATATAGCGGTTTCAAAGTATGCGGTGTATGACTTTTTTGATATAGACGAAAAGTATTTGGAGAAAGTGGCTTGCAGATATTTGCATATACCTGTATGCATAGGAAAATCGGATAATATAAAAATTCGTGAGCTGTGTACGGATGACTTTTATAGTTTATCAAAGTTTCGTGAGTTTCCGTTTAAGAATATAAAAGAGTTGCAGGAGTATATAGATTTTCACTATGATTTTTACGGATACGGACTGTATGTGTTTGAAAATGAGAAAGAAGTGATGGGACTGGCAGGATTTTACAATGAAGACAACAGATGTTTTCTTTCATATATGACAGATAAAAAATATCGAAGAAGAGGCTATGCATTTAAAGTTTGTAAATATTTACTGAAATATATTGAGAAAACAGAGGGAGTAAAGGACGTGTATACAAGAATAGATATTTCCAATACTGCATCCATAAAATTAGCTGATAAGTTGGGAGTAAATATAGTAAATTGACTTTGTAAGTATTTTTTGTGTCATAGGGTTAGAAAAACCTAACTGTTGTTTTTATACAGTTTTTAATGTATAATTTTAGATACAAAAATTTTGGGCACTGAAAAGAACAGGGGTTAGTAGATGAAGGTAAAGGCATTTGCAAAGATAAATTTATGCTTGGATGTATTATCAAGAAGAGCTGACGGATACCATGATGTAGAAATGGTTATGACGAACGTTGATATTGCGGATGTACTCGAAATAAGAGAACTTGAAGAAAATAAGGTATCACTGATATGTAACAATAAGGATTTGGCAACGGATGAGACCAATCTTATATATAAGGCGATAGTACTGTTACAAAAGGAAACAAAAAGAAATTTCGGCGTAGAGGTAAGGCTTGAAAAGAATATTCCTATGGAAGCGGGCATGGCAGGCGGAAGTGCCGATGCGGCGGCTACACTTAAAGCTGTAAATGAGCTTTTCAATCTGGGTATTACTACCGAAAGGTTAATTGAACTTGGAGCAAGGCTTGGAGCGGATATTCCGTTTTGTATAATGGGCGGTACGGTACTTGCAAAGGGTATCGGAGAGAAGTTGACACCGCTTAAGAAATTGCCTAAGCTTAAGCTTTTGATTGCAAAGCCTGCAGCAGGGCTTTCAACAAAGCTTGTATACGAGAACTTGGATATTGAGACTCTGAATAAAACCGGATTTAACATAGGGACGTAAGGGAGATGGTCTCGATTATTGAAAGTGATGACACGGATGACATAAAGACTGTAAAGATAGCCAAAGCGCTTGACAATATTTTGGAAGTACCGTCTTTGAAGCTTTTACCTTTTATTGGACAGATAAAGCAGATAATGTATGACAACAATTGTTTGGGAAGCTTGATGAGCGGCAGCGGAACCGCTATTTTCGGTATCTTTGATAACGACAGTGATATGCTTAAGGCAAAGTACGCACTGGAAAAGGATGACAGAATAAATTATATAGAGACTACAACTACTGTTTAGATAGATGGAGGATAAAATGACAAATTTTTCACATGCAGATGTAGATGAATATATGCCGCTAAGAGATGTGGTTTTTAAAACTTTGAGGCAGGCAATACTTAGAGGAGAGCTGCAGCCGGGCGAGCGACTTATGGAGATAGCACTTGCAAAGAAGCTTGGAGTATCAAGAACCCCTATCAGGGAGGCTATAAGGATGCTTGAGCTTGAAGGTCTGGTGCTTATGATTCCGAGGAAGGGAGCCGAGGTGGCAGGTATTACGGAAAAGAGTCTAAGAGATACACTTGAGGTAAGAAGGGCACTTGAGGAACTTGCAATAGAGCTTTCATGCACAAAGATTACAGATGATGAGATAGAAGAATTGAAACAGGCTGAGGAAGAGTTTGTTAATTCTATAGAAAATAAAGATATTATTGATATTGCGCGTGCAGATGAGAAATTTCATGATATAATATTTACAAGCACAGGCAATGATAAGCTGGTACAGATGATCAATAATTTACGTGAACAGATGTACCGTTACAGACTTGAGTATGTTAAGGCGGAAGCTACAAGGAATCAGCTTATGGATGAGCATGAGATGATACTTAGAGCATTGGAGAGTAGGGATAAGTCGGAAGCCAAGAGAATCATTGCCGAGCATATAAATAATCAGGAGGTCAATGTTTCCAGACAGATTAAGGAAGCACCTACAAGGTAATGAGGAAATTAGCAATAATATTCGGAGGTCAGTCCTCTGAGCATGAGATATCTGTAATATCTGCAACTAATGTGTCAAAGCAGGTGGATACGGATAAGTACGAGCTTATACTTATCGGTATTACAAAGGAAGGCAAATGGCTTAAGGTAGACAGTATAGCTTCAATGGAGGACGGCAGCTGGCTGAATTCAAAAACAGGCGCATATATTTTGCCTGATGCTACAAAAAAGTGTATAATGATAGAGACAGGGGGAGAGTATAAAGAAATTCCTGTAGATGTGGTTTTCCCTGTTCTACACGGACTGTACGGAGAAGACGGAACAATTCAAGGTTTGTTGGAGCTGGCAAAGATTCCTTATGTGGGATGTGGAGTGCTTGCAAGTGCCATAGGTATGGACAAGCTCTACACAAAGCTTGTAGTAGATAAACTCGGAATAAGACAGGCGGCATATGAGGCTGTACTTGACTATGAGGTCAGGGAGGATTTGACAAGTAAGATAAGAATAATAGAAGACAGATTTGATTATCCTGTATTTATAAAGCCTTCAAATGCAGGTTCTTCAAAGGGAGTTTCAAAGGCTTCAAACACTGAAGAACTTAAAAACGGCATACTTGAGGCACTAAAGCACGACAGAAAGGTCCTTGTTGAGGAGACGATAGTAGGGCATGAGGTGGAATGCGGAGTACTTGGAAGACCGGGAGATGTAGTGGCAAGCGGTGTAGGTGAGATAAAATCCGCTGCAACATTTTATGATTACGATGCCAAGTATAAGCTTGATTCACTTACTTTGCTTGATTCAAAACTTCCTGACGGCGTGAGAGAGAATCTTCCTGAGTGTGCAAAAAAGATTTTTACGGCTTTAGACGGTTTCGGACTTTCAAGAGTGGACTTCTTTGCAAAGGAAGACGGAGAGATTGTATTCAACGAGATAAATACTATGCCGGGATTTACGGCAATAAGTATGTATCCGATGTTATTTGAGGCTGCAGGTATTGACAAAAAATCTCTTGTTGATAAACTAATAGAATTAGCTTTTGAGAGAGGGTGATTTTTTGAATTTACCTATAGGAGTATTTGATTCCGGTGTAGGCGGACTGACGGTCGCCAAGGAAATTATAGCTCAGATGCCGAATGAAAGTATTGTATATTTCGGTGATACGGCCAGAGTTCCATACGGCTCCAAGTCCAAAGATACAATTATCAAGTATTCCGGCCAGATTGTTAAATTTTTACAGACAAAAAATGTAAAAGCTATTGTTATTGCGTGTAATACCGCCAGTGCTTTTGCGCTTGACATATTGAAGACAGAGATTGATATACCTATTATGGGTGTTATCCATGCAGGCGCCATAACTGCAGCCAAGACTACCAAGGTGGGTAGGATAGGCGTGGTAGGTACCAGCGGTACAATATCCAGCGGTATATATGAAAAGACTATTCATGAGATAAATAGCGAGCTTGAAGTAATACAAAAAGCCTGTCCGCTGCTGGTTCCGTTGGTGGAGGAGGGACTTATCAATGACAGTGTTACAGATGAAATCATTTCCAGATATGTCAGCGACTTGAAAAGCAGACATATTGACAGTTTAGTATTGGGATGTACTCATTATCCTTTACTATATAATACATTCAGAAGGATTATGGGTGAGGGAGTTTCCCTTGTGAATCCTGCATACGAAACAGCAAAGGAATTGAAATCTTTGTTGACGTGTGAAAACTTATGTGCCGATAAGGGTGAGGTTTTCCATGAGTTTTATGTCAGTGACATGGCAGAAAGATTTAGTGATTTTGCATCTTCTATTATACCCGGTGTTGTGAAGAATACGGGTGTAATCAATATAGAAGAATTTTAAAAAACATTAGGCTTTGCAGAATGCATACAAACAGATAGGCTAGATAAGGTATACAAGACGCAGACAAGCATTCTTTGTTGAGCATAGTTATCAGTTTTTTATTTAAGGTTATTTTATATAGAATAGTGGGGAGATACATTTTTCTAGTAAACTATCATTCTTTTATTTTAAACTTGATATTTGCATAAACAACCGGTGGTAGCTTAGGGTTGGGTAGAGACCGTATTGCGGCTTCTGCTATAGTTTTAAGGTAGAAGATTATGAAAGAATTTGTAGATATTGAGATTAGCGGCGCTCATCTTAGATATGATGAGAATGATCCTATTGCCGTGAATATTTCAGGTAATCACTATGTTGATGGTGATACACATAAGATAACTTACGTGGAAGAAGCCCAAGGTTTTGATGAAATTATCCTTAATACAATAATAGTAAAGAAAAATAAGGTTGAAATTATCAAAGAGGGTGTGGTGAATTCCAAGATGGTATTTGCCAATAACAGTAGGTTTAAAGCAATATATGACACTCCCTTTGGCAGATTGAATATGGAGACGGAGACAAAGCTCCTTTTGATCGATATGAATGAAGATGAGATAAATGTCTATATTGAGTATTTGCTTTATATAGAGGGAGATCGTGCATCTAATTCAAAAAAATGAGAATTCATATAGTTGAAGCGGTTGACAGAGTAGATAATAAGGGTGGGTGACTGCCCTTATTCGGTATGCGGAGGAGTATGGATAAAAAATTAAAAATTTCATTTAATTCACCAATTATTCTAGGATTTGTGATTCTAAGTTTTATAGTATATGTGGTAGACAATCTGACAGGAGGGTTTTCCACAAGATTGTTGTTCAGTGTTTACAGGTCATCATTTATAGACCCGTTCACCTACTTCAGATTTTTCGGGCATGTACTTGGTCATGCAAACTTGGATCATTTCCTCGGGAATATAATGTTGATACTTGTAATAGGACCTATGCTTGAGGAAAAGTACGGTTCTGCGAATATACTTTTTGTAATACTTGCCACGGCGCTTGTGACAGGTTTGGTTCACTTTTTTGTATTCCCGCACGTTTATTTGCTTGGTGCAAGCGGCGTGGTATTCGCCTTTATTTTGCTTTCATCCTTTGCAGGATTCAGAGAAGGCAGGATTCCTTTTACATTTATTGTGGTCGCACTTTTATATATAGGGCAGCAGGTATATCAAGGGGTTTTTGTACAGGACAATATATCAAACCTGACTCATATACTTGGCGGCATAGTAGGTGCTGTACTTGGTTATATTATGAATAAGGGGAAGATGAACAGGTACTAAGGATTTTATGGAGAGAGAAATAATATGTAATATTTCTGTTTTGGAATATGTGTTATTTTGTATAGAAGGTCTTGCAAAAAAGCTTGGGAAAGATGGAAGAGAAGTATATCGGATACTGACAGAGGACAGCGATATATTAAACAGTTATATAGTACCTTCATATGATGTATTACATACACAGGGTAAGGACTATATTATTGAAGATATTTTGGATGTGATGAAGAAAAGAGGTTTGCCGGTATGAGATTATATCATGGTTCATATCTGGAAATTAAATCACCGGATTTATTACATTCGAGAAAAAATGTTGATTTCGGATTGGGATTTTACACAACACCATTGTATGAACAGGCCGTAAATTGGGCAAGAAAGTTTAAGAGAAATGGAGGCAGCGGGATAATATCATATTATAGATTTGATGAAAAAGTACTTCATAAATTAAAAGTATTAAATTTTGATACATATTCAGATGAATGGTTGGACTTTATTTTAAATTGTAGAGCGGGCAAGGATGTATCAGATTATGATTTGGTAATAGGTGGTGTTGCTAATGATAAAGTATTTAACACTATTGAATTATTCTTTGACGGGCTGATTGACAAGAAAGAGGCTATAGGTCGATTAAAATATGAAAAGCCTAATTTACAGATATGCTTCAGAACACAAAAAGCGTTGGATTACAGTTTATTATATGAGGGAAGTGAGACTATATGAATGCAAATCCTGTGTTATTACAAAAAGAAATATGCACGTATTATAGAAAAAAATTTGCACGAAAAAAATATTTCAATTGATGAATCTTTAGATTTTTTTATCACTCATTTACATATGAATTGATGAGTAAAGGGATTTCCGATATGCATTGTATGAGTGATGAATATTTGATTGAGGACTTGGAGCGAGAATATAGTGGCGAGTATGGAAATAGGAAAGCTATATGAAATATACTCAACAGGTGATTAGAGTTTTAAGTAGGATATTTGCTATACCAAAATGACGATATCTGTATGTTTAAAGCTTTTTAATAATCAGGGAAGAGAAGTCAGGGATTTAAGCTTTTTAAAAATATAAGATATATGCTTTATTGAGTTTAATAGCGTGGAAAATGATGTACTTTTTATATACATACAATCAGATGAATAATTGAGATCGCTTGAAGCAATATTTATAAGATGATTTTCTAAAAAAATAATACAGGGACTGTGAAATAAGTCCATAAAAGAAATAGGACCATTCGTTCATGCGAAAGGTCCTATTTTTGTAGTAAATTTCTTTATTGTAAAAAATTTAAGCAGGTATTTTTAATGGACAGCTAATATAGTAAAATAAAATTATAGAAAAAAGATAAGAGGAGGAGATATGCTGGAGGCTTTGTGGGCAAAGAAAGAAGAAAAAGACGGATTGATGTATTGGTTACCGCTCACGGTTCATTTAGAAGATACAGGAAGAATTACGGGACTTTTATGGGAACATTGGATGAGTGAGGGACAAAAGAGAACCATTGCAGATGATACGGATATTGGAAAGCAGATAGCAATATTTATAGGTGCAATTCATGATATCGGCAAGGCAAGTCCAGCTTTTCAGCTAAAAAAAGGCTTTGCGAATTCTAAGGACTTAGATAAGGAGTTGATAGAAAAGCTGGTAAGGGTAGGGTTTATAGGCATTGATTCACCGGATTTGCTCTCATCACCTGAAAAAACACCGCACGGACTGGCAGGAGAGGTTATACTAAGTGTATTAAGCGACAGATTTAAAAAGGAAAATGACATAGGTTCTATTGTAGGTGGACACCATGGAAGACCTATAGATAATAAAAGCATGATTTCTGAAGTACTTAAATCATATAAGAAAAATCTCTTCCAAAGTGAAAATGAGGACAGTGATATATATAAAAAATGGTTATCGGTGCATACAGAAATTTTAAATAATGCATTAAAAAATAGCGGCTTTGAAAGATGTGAGGATATACCGGTACTCTCTCAGCCTGCACAGGCAATGCTTCTTGGACTTTTGACCATGGCAGATTGGATCGCCAGTAATACATATTTCTTCCCACTAATTGGAATTTTTGATGATAATGATATTGATATGGATAAGAGATGCGAGCATGGCTTTACAAAATGGAGATATTCAAATCAAAGTGATATGTGGTTGCCGGAAATATATGTTGATTGTAAGGGCTTGTTTAAGGAGAGATTCGGTTTTGAACCAAGAGATGTGCAATCAATATTTGCACAGACAATCAGTGATGCTAAAAATCCGGGTCTTGTAATACTTGAAGCTCCTATGGGACTTGGAAAAACAGAAGCGGCACTTGTGGGTGCTGAGGAGCTTGCTGTAAAGTCAGGAAGAAGCGGGCTGTTTTTCGGATTACCGACACAGGCGACATCAAACGGTATATTCCCAAGAATAATCAGTTGGCTAAAAAAGCAGAGTGTGGAATTAGGTGAAAAAAGAGGATTAAGGCTGGTACACGGCAAGGCTTTTTTAAACGAAGAATATAATAATCTTACGAGTGCTTCAAATATAGATGTTGACGGAGATAATGAAGGCAGAGAAGGTTTCGTAGTAAATCAATGGTTTTGTGGTAAGAAGACAGCCATAATGGATGATTTTGTAGTAGGTACTGTAGATCAGCTTTTGATGATGGCACTGAGACAGAAGCATTTGGCATTAAGGCACCTTGGACTTAGCAAAAAGGTTGTCGTAATTGATGAGGTACATGCTTATGATGCATATATGGATCAATACCTGAATATGGCACTTGAATGGCTGGGAGCTTACAATGTACCGGTAATACTCTTGTCTGCAACATTACCGAAGAAAAGTAGAGTGGATTTTATAAAACATTATTTGACGGGCAAGGGAGTTAAGCTAAGCAAAGAGGATATGAGCAGTCTGATGTTAGAAGATTACCCTTTAATCACGTACACTGATAATGGTAAAGCATTAACTGTAAAGGATTTTGCACCGATAGAAGATAAGAGAATCGAGATAAAATATACCGATACCGAGAGTTTGCCTAATCTGCTGGATTCCTTGCTTGACGGGGGAGGTAACGTCGGTGTTATTGTAAATACAGTGAAGAAAGCACAGAATATTGCCAAAGAACTGTCAGAAAAGTTTGGTGATGAAAATGTTATGTTACTTCATTCTTCGTTTATAGCTACGGACAGAGTGAAAAATGAAGAGAAGTTGATGAAATATCTTGGTAAAGACGGAGACAGACCGGATAAGCTGATTGTAGTAGGAACACAGGTTATAGAGCAGTCTTTAGACATTGATTTTGATGTAATGATAAGTGATATTGCTCCTGTAGACTTATTGATACAAAGAATGGGAAGACTTCATAGACATACAAGGGATAATAGACCGAAGAAGCATGAAAAACCTGTACTGTATGTTTTAGGTAATGACAAAAACTTAGAATTTGAAAGCGGCTCAAAGGCAGTATATGGAGGATATCTGTTAGCAAGAACAGGCTACTTTTTAGGTGACAGCATAAGACTTCCAAGTGATATATCTAGGCTGATACAAGAAGTCTATGATGAGAATATAGAACCGGATCTACCTGATGAATTAAATGAGAAGTATAGTGAATATAAGGCAGAATATAAGGCTTTGGTTAACAGTAAAGAAAGCAGAGCCGGAACTTATAGATTAAGTAGCCCCGTATTAAAAAAACGCATATCTAAGGAACCGAATCTTATAGGATGGCTTAATAATCAATCAAGGAATTCCGGCGAGGAAGAGGGTAACTCACAAGTTAGAGATACACAGGATACCATAGAAGTAATTGCATTAAAGAAGATTAGAGACGGTTATACTACTTTTGACAGTAGTGAGGACATATCAAAGAGTATAGAAGATGTAAAAACAGCAAAAAAACTTGCAAGTTGTACAATAAAACTTCCAAACAGGCTCTCAAAGACCTATAATATAGACAAGACTATACGAGAGTTAGAAGATTTTTACATAAACAATTTGCAAAAATGGGATAATTCAGCATGGTTAAAGGAAACTTTATGTGCAATGTTTGATGAGAATAACGAGTGCAGTATAAATGGAGTAAATATGGTATATGACGAAAAATATGGTTTGATATCAAAGGGGGAAAATGATGCCAAGGTATAATTTATTGGATGAAAAGTGGATTCAGGTTGCAAGTAAGGACACTGTAGAAAAGGTTTCCATAAAAGAACTTTTTGCCGGTGCAGCTAAGTACAAAGAATTAGCCGGAGATATGAAGACTCAGGATTTTGCAGTAATGAGAGTTATGTTGGCAATCCTTCATACAGTCTTTTCAAGGTTTGATTCAAACGGAGAACCATATGAGTTTTTTGAAGTGGATGAGGAGAGTTTTTTACAGATTGGAGAACTTGAAGAAAATGATTTGGAAGATTATGAAGATGCATTGTATCAGACTTGGATAGATATATGGAATGCAAAAGAGTTTCCAAAAGTGGTGTATGAGTATTTGGAAAAATGGAGAGAAAGGTTTTTCCTATATGATGACAAATACCCTTTCTTTCAAGTGACAAAAGAGGTGATAGAAAAGGATGCCGCCGGTGGAGGAGAGTTTTACGGAAAAAACATAAATAGACTTGTTTCGGAGAGCAATAATAAGCAGGCATATTTTTCTCCTAAAGATGAATCTTATAAGGAATATATTGCTGATGATGAATTGGCAAGATGGCTTATAACATTACAGGGATATATAGGTACATCCGACAAGAAAAAAGTTGGAACTGCAAAGACATATTCTAAGGGGTGGTTATATGATTTGGGAGGAGTATATCTTCAAGGAAATAATGTGTTTGAAACATTGATGTTAAATTTTGCAATTGCCCATAATGAAAACAATAATCTATTGAAAATGCAGAAACCATGTTGGGAAGCAGAGACAATGGAGAAAAATATAGAGTCGTATTTCATAACAGAATTGACAATATTGCTTCACTCTATACTGCTTGGTGTAGAGAAATATTTATAGATCCGAATAGAACAAAGGAAGATAAGTTTGTATGCTTTATAGCAAAGTTGCCTGAGATAGAACACTCAGATGCCTTTTTAGAGCCTATGACGGTCTGGAAATATAATGATACCGGTGAATATAAGGATAAATATAGACCAAGAAAGCATGATGTAAATAAGTCAATGTGGAGAAACTTCGGACTGTTAACAGGAGTGGGTGAGGGCACAAGAAAACCCGGAGTTATAGAATGGCTAAATAAACTTGGTGATATATCAGAGTCGGAAGAATTGGGATTTAACAAGGAAAATATTACATTATGTGCAGTATGTATGCTGGATGACGGCAATGCTACTTCATGGGCACCTATAGATGAGGTGGAAGATACTCTTAACCTTAAAGAAAGAGTTTTGGCAGACACCGGAAATACCGGTTGGATAATCAGAATAAATAAAACTATTTCAGATACTAAGAAAACTATCAAAAAGCGTATTAGAAAAAGTTTATAAAAAGATTTATTAGAGATAAGAAATATGGAGAAGGCTGATGTATCAAAAATATGTGGAACAGTTTTATTTTAGAATAGACTTATCATTTAGAAAGTGGATTGAAAGCCTTGATATTGATAATGACAAGGATACAAAAGAGATTGAATGGAATGGAATATTAAAAAAAGCTATGAAAGAGTATGTGGATGAGTTAGTGTCAAGTTCCGGATTAAGAGATTATAAAGGTATAGAGACAAGTACCGGTGTAAAGAATATTGCAACGATATATAATTCATTTTTATATAGATTAAATCAAAATTAAGGAGGTTAGATGGAGAGTGTAAAAAGTGTTATCGGGAGAATTCTTAAAGAGCTGTATGCTATGCAGGAATATTCCACAGGAAAGGCAATGCTTTCAAGGCTAAGGAATTCTATCGGAAGAGACTATGCCGATATGGCAGATATAATGCCTATTGTTTTCGAGAGATTGCCTGAAAGCTTTCTTGGAAACAGTAAGAAGATGACTGATGAGGAAATTTGTATATTGAGCTGTTTACAGTTGTATGCAATACATCAACAGGGGGAAGATCTTTGCGTCAATACTGCTGAAGAAGGATACAGTAATGTAGGAACAAGTCTAAAGTCACTTAGATTAGGTGATGATACTACAGCACCGGACAGAAGATTTAATGCAATGATTACGTCAACGGACTTTGACGAATTGACAGTACATTTAAGGTATTTGATAAGGTTATTGAAGTCAAAGCAAAAGGGTGTAAGGATTGACTATGGCAGGCTTGCAGAAGATTTGTATTATATAAGAAAGAATAAAAACAAAGACAATATTATTTTAAATTGGGCAAGAGAATATTATAAGTTCAACAGTAAAGGAGAATCAAATGAACAGTAGATTATTTTTGGATATGCATATTATACAGACATTACCACCTTCAAATATCAATAGAGATGATACAGGAAGTCCCAAGACAGCTCTATATGGTGGGGTGAGAAGAGCAAGAGTGAGTTCACAGTCATGGAAGGCCGCCATGAGAAATTACTTCAAGGAAAGTGGTGAAGTGGCTAATGTAGGTGTAAGAACAAAAGATATAGTAAGCTATGTTGCAAAGAAGATTGTAGAGATAGATAGTACCATTCTTGAGAAAGAGGCGATGGACAGAGCGGCCGAAGCTATAGAAAAAGCCGGAATAAAACTGAAAGATAATAAAGATAAGAGTGCAAAAGAAGCTAAGGCTCTGTTCTTCCTTGGAGAAAATCAGGCAAGAGATATTGCTAAAATAGCAGCAGAAGCACAAGAAGATGCAAAGGGCAAGTTGGTACTGGATAAAGATTTATTGCAAAAAGTTTAAACGACAACGTTGCGATAGATATAGCATTATTTGGAAGAATGGTGGCGGATGACCCAAGTTTGAATGAAGATGCATCTTCACAGGTAGCTCATGCTATTTCTACACATGGAGTACAGACTGAGTTTGATTATTTTACTGCAGCAGATGACCTTTCACCGGAGGACAATGCAGGAGCGGGCATGATTGGTAACGTTGAGTACAATTCATCAACACTTTATAGGTATGCAAATATTGCACTTCATGAATTTTTACATCAACTTAAGGACAAGGGTAGTATGATAAATGCTACAAAGCTATTTGTAGAAGCTTTTGCCAAGTCATTGCCTACAGGAAAGGTAAATACATTTGCCAATCAGACATTACCAAGTATATTGGTGATTAATTTGAGAGAAGATAGACCGGTAAGCCTTGTAAGTGCATTTGAATCACCTGTGAAATCAGAAGAAGGGTATGTTGCAGGTTCTATAAAAAGAATGTCGGATGAGATGGAAAAGATACAAAGGTTTGTACAGAAGCCTGTAAAGACACTTTATTTAGCGATAGACAATGTGGATATTACAAATGGTGAGGAAGTGGAATCCTTTGAGGAATTACTTGAAAAGCTTGGGGTAGAAATAGAAAATTATCAATTTAGCTAAGAGGTGAAAATGTGAAAACTATATTATTGAAGTTTGCAGGACCAATGCAGTCTTGGGGAACCGACTCACATTTTGAAACCAGACATACAGATCTTTATCCGTCAAAAAGTGCTGCTATAGGACTAATAGGAGCAGCACTTGGAATAAGGAGAGGTGATAAGTCTATTGACGATTTTGACAGCCTTAAATTTGCAGTGAGAGTTGATCAGGAGGGCAGTCTTTTGAAAGATTACCATATTGCGAGAAAATATAAGCCAACCGGAGATTTTGACAGAACCTATGTAACAGAGAGATATTATCTTGAAGATGCTGTATTTGTAGTAGCTATATCTCACGAGGATGATAATTTTATAGAGAAGATATATGAAGCTCTAAAAAGACCATATTTTTCAAAATGTTCTTAGGAAGAAGATCGATACCTGTTTTGGCAGATTTTATTCTTGGAAATTTTGATGGTGATATAAGGACTGCATTGGAAAAAAATGTGAGTGGCAGGCAAAAGGATTATTATAAGAAAAGATATAATACAAGTCAGAAATCACTGGATGTATATTGTGACAAGGGAGTTTTTTTAATAATACTGACAGAGAAATATTAAGGCAGGATAAGGTTATATCTTTTTCAAATAAGAACAGACAGTTCAGTTTTAGATATGAAGATCATGCAAAGATTTATGTAAAAACAGTATGTTTGAATCTGAAGATACAAACCACAATATTTTTTTGATTTGGTAGGTGAATGATATGTATATTTCAAGAGTTGAGTTAGATATATACAATAGACAGAAGATAAGAGATTTGACACATCTGGGAGCTTATCATAATTGGGTGGAACAAAGCTTTAGAGAAGATAACAGAGTAAGAAGCAGGAAGCTTTGGAGACTTGATAAGATAAATGATAAGAAGTATTTATTGTTGGTAAGTGGAGAAAAGCCTGATCTGAAACTGCTGGAAAAATATGGTGTAGACGGCAGTGCAGTAACAAAGGAATATGATGTATATATAAGCAAGATAAAAACCGGGTATGAAGCTACGCTTTAGACTTGTAACAAATCCTGTACATGCGGTGATGGAAGACGGTAAGCGAGGTAGTGAAAAGCCACACATTACTGCTGAGTTTCAAAAGAAATTCTTTATGGACAGAACTACAAAAAACGGTTTTGAAGTAAATGAAGATGAGGTGAATATTGTAGAGAGGGGATTTGAGCTGCTAAGAAAATCCGGTTCAAATCCGGTAAAAGTGGTAAAGGCAACATTTGAGGGGGTGCTGACAGTAGTTGATGAGGATAAGTTTAAATTACTATTGGAGAAAGGCTTCGGTAAGAAAAAAGCTTATGGATTCGGACTTATGACAGTCATACCGATATGATAGTAGGTGGGAGTATGGAAAAAGCCGAAATAAATGAACTTCCCAGAATAAGTGACAGAGTTACATTTATCTACATTGAGCATGCTAAAGTAAACAGACAGGATGGAGCTATAGTGGTATCTGACAGTAGAGGTACTGTCAGAATACCGGTAGCAATGATTGGAGCATTGATGTTGGGGCCCGGAACAGACATTACCCATAGAGCAATGGAACTGATAGGAGATATGGGCACAGGCATAATATGGGTAGGAGAAAAAGGTGTAAGACATTATGCACATGGTAGAGCATTGACTCATTCTACCAGATTTTTAGAAAGTCAGGCAAGATTGGTTACAAATGTGAGAAGTAGAGTGGATGTTGCAAGAAAAATGTATATGATGAGATTTCAAGGGGAGGATGTTTCATCATATACTATGCAGCAGCTTAGAGGCCATGAAGGTACAAGAGTCAGAAGATTATATACGGGATTGTCAAAAAAATATAATGTTGAATGGACCGGCAGAGATTATAAAGTTGATGATTTTACAGATGGAGATGTGGTGAATCAGGCATTGTCGGCAGGTAATGTAGCATTATATGGACTTGTATACAGTGTAGTATCAGCACTTGGAATATCTCCGGGACTTGGCTTTGTACACACAGGTCATGACTTATCATTTGTATATGATATTGCAGATTTGTATAAAGCAGATACAACGATTCCATTAGCATTTGAAATAGCAAGTGAGTTTGGAAAAGAAGATGATATTGGAAGTATTACCAGAAAAAGGCAAGGGATATATTTGAGGAAAAAAAGCTTGTAAAGCAGATTGTATCAGACTTACAGTATTTATTGGATATAGGTGATGACGAAAAGCTTGAGGGGGAATTTCTTGCACTTTGGGATAATAAGGAGCAACTTGTAAGTTATGGTGTAAGTTATACTGAGGTGATGTGATATGCCGTTTACAGTAATTACATTAAAAAAGGTACCACAGGCTCTTAGAGGTGATTTGACCAAATGGATGCAGGAGATAACTACAGGAGTCTACATTGGAAATTTCAACACAAAGGTAAGAGAAAAGCTTTGGAAAAGGGTGAAGGAGAATGTTAAGGACGGAGAGGCGACTTTAAGTTTTGCATATAGAAATGAAATCGGATATCAGTTTGATACTCATAATACAAATTTTTCAAATATTGATATGGATGGTATTCCTTTAGTTTTTATTCCGAATGAGAATGTAGATGGAAAAATAGAAATAAAACATGGATTCAGCAATGCGGCAAAGTTCAGAAATGCTAAAAAATATATGACATATAAGAGCAAGCTTGATTCTAAGAACTTTGTTATAATAGATATAGAAACTGACGGCTTGGATAAAGAGAAAGACGTTATTATCGAAATAGGAGCAGTAAAATCAGAAGGTGGAATAATAAGTGAGTTTCAAAGCTTGATAAGCTATGAAGGAACATTGCCAAAACATATAGTGGCAATGACAGGTATTACCACTAATATGTTACAAAATAATGGGAAGAGTACAAAGTCTGTATTAAATGAGTTACTGGATTTTATAGGTGATATAGATATTATAGGGTATAATGTGAACTTTGATATCGAGTTTATAGATATTGCTCTATCAAAACTTCAGCTTGAAAAATTAAAAAATAAGCGATATGATTTAATGAAGTTTGTTAAAAATGAAAAACTTTTTCTGGCAAACTATAAATTACAAACTGTAATAAAGGAATATGGGGTTGGTGATGAAGTACCACATAGGGCATTAGAAGACGCAAGGTTAATATACAAGCTTGCTGTAAAAGTAAATAAATTCAGGGATTTATATAGTCTGACATAGCGTGTTTAAGGGATCTTATTACTGTGTTCCCCGCGTAGGCGGGGGTGATCCTAATATAAGGGGTAACGATGCTAGAATTACAGCGTGTTCCCCGCGTAGGCGGGGGTGATCCTGTTTTCAAATGCGGCTCTTACCGCCTGTCTGTGTGTTCCCCGCGTAGGCGGGGGTGATCCTGAAATCAATTTTTGGTAAAGATTTTTATGTTGGTGTTCCCCGCGTAGGCGGGGGTGATCCTGCCTTGTATGCTTTCGTCACAGGTGATAACCAGTGTTCCCCGCGTAGGCGGGGGTGATCCCGCCCCCTTATACGCTTTGCGAAAAAAAATATCGTGTTCCCCGCGTAGGCGGGGGTGATCCCCAAAACAAATTAGGATTATCGGATAATAGCAAGTGTTCCCCGCGTAGGCGGGGGTGATCCTAGCAAACAATATATTCAATGCTATTAATAGTGGTGTTCCCCGCGTAGGCGGGGGTGATCCTGACCTTGCGATATCTGCATTTTCAAACCAATAGTGTTCCCCGCGTAGGCGGGGGTGATCCCATTTCGGCGACCTGGGACAATATAGCAAATTCGTGTTCCCCGCGTAGGCGGGGGTGATCCTACTTATTTAGATTCTAGGAGTACTATATATAAGTGTTCCCCGCGTAGGCGGGGGTGATCCTCTACCTCAATACATATCTTACACTTATTACCAGTGTTCCCCGCGTAGGCGGGGGTGATCCCAATTGAACTATTATAGAACGTGTATGGATATGGTGTTCCCCGCGTAGGCGGGGGTGATCCTTGTTGGATTTCTACGAGAAAGTGGAAGACCAGGTGTTCCCCGCGTAGGCGGGGGTGATCCTGAAGTTAGATGATGATGCTGTAGTAATAGCAAGTGTTCCCCGCGTAGGCGGGGGTGATCCTAAGATATTTGTATTGAACTTATCTACATTCACGTGTTCCCCGCGTAGGCGGGGGTGATCCTAAATAGCAATGATATAAAAGATTACCTTTATAGTGTTCCCCGCGTAGGCGGGGGTGATCCCTATATACTCAGCAGGGATAAATTGCATTTTTAGTGTTCCCCGCGTAGGCGGGGGTGATCCTCGGTACACCTGATATAAAGCTTGAAAAAGTTAGTGTTCCCCGCGTAGGCGGGGGTGATCCTGTCCGCCGTCTCAGGTATAAAAAAGTTTTTCAGTGTTCCCCGCGTAGGCGGGGGTGATCCTAATTGGAATTAGCGGCATAATTTTCGCTTTTAGTGTTCCCCGCGTAGGCGGGGGTGATCCTATTTCCATCACTGCCTACATAAAACCTTAGTCCGTGTTCCCCGCGTAGGCGGGGGTGATCCTACAACCTGCTGTCTAATGCGGTGTAAGAAGTTGTGTTCCCCGCGTAGGCGGGGGTGATCCTCACGTTTCTCTTTACGCTTTAATATTTGTTTAGTGTTCCCCGCGTAGGCGGGGGTGATCCCAAACCCGTATTCTGTCATTCTTGGAAACCATTGTGTTCCCCGCGTAGGCGGGGGTGATCCCTTTCAGTTTTCCAAAAATTTCCCCATTGTATTGTGTTCCCCGCGTAGGCGGGGGTGATCCTAAATGTAGGCTCTATATTTTCCATTTTTCATTGTGTTCCCCGCGTAGGCGGGGGTGATCCTTGTTCCCACGACCTGCTCACCGTGTGGCAAGTGTGTTCCCCGCGTAGGCGGGGGTGATCCCTTCCAAATTTTGTCACCACTCTGAATTTTATAGTGTTCCCCGCGTAGGCGGGGGTGATCCTATGAGTAATACGATACCTTACAGCCTGGCGCAGTGTTCCCCGCGTAGGCGGGGGTGATCCTAAGACTGAAACGGGGTGACATAATTCCCAACTGTGTTCCCCGCGTAGGCGGGGGTGATCCCACTATGACTGAAGGTACTAAGGCTGACGGTGGGTGTTCCCCGCGTAGGCGGGGGTGATCCTGCGCATCAAAAAAGACCGACGGACTCCAATCGGTGTTCCCCGCGTAGGCGGGGGTGATCCCAGCGATGAGGAAGGAGAAGGCAATGAGTAAGAGTGTTCCCCGCGTAGGCGGGGGTGATCCTGGATTAAATAAATTATGTCAATAGCAAGCAAGGTGTTCCCCGCGTAGGCGGGGGTAATCCCCCCTGCTCCATTCTGGCAACATATTTACTTTCGTGTTCCCCGCGTAGGCGGGGGTGATCCCTTTTATGGAGATTTAGGAATATGGCTACTTGAGTGTTCCCCGCGTAGGCGGGGGTGATCCCATCTGTATAAATGCGATTGTATCAAGCTTGTAGTGTTCTCGCGTAGCGGGTGACTGTTTTTAGAATACGCACCACAGAAACAAAGTTAGGCGGTCTCGCGTAGGCGGGTGATTTTAACTTTGTAAAGAGTATTGCAACATAGTGGTGGGCATAAATAGGAAAGTAAGATGGCTTTATCAGATTATGTATAAGTGTTCAATTATGAAAAGGAGATATCACAAAATTTTATACTTTTGGTGATATCTCCATTTATATTAATTATAGTGTTCAGGATAGAATTTCTAAAACTCCATTGAAATCCTATATACAATCTATTTATCATCGATGCCTGTCTAAAAGTCGCTGAATTGCCTTTAAGAGGCTCTCGGTTTGCCTTCATACTGCCAAAAATACTTGTTCTCGATATCCTGATCAGCCTCCATAATACGTTTTAGAGTTTTTTTATCCTGACTTTGCCAATAAAGGTAGCTTCCCATGCTTCATCAAACCATATTTTATGCATAAGTTTACCCTCTATAATAATTATGTTTCACACCAAGCCCGGGCATTATGGCAGCCACTCCCTCGCGGTGAGCTACATTACTCTCCTCATAAAAGGATTCAGAACCAAAAGGTATACGATGCTCTCACCATTTTTGGCAAATATGGTAAAGGCACTCATAGAGAGTCCGTTCACTACATACGCTTCCATTTTTTTCATCCGCCTCATCCATACGAAAGCTTACATTAACAGTCTGTGCCATAAAACTTCTCCTTTCTTATATTATTGAATTTATTATAGCATTTGTAAAGAAAAATACAAGAAAGATGATATAAAATATATTTACATAATATATTTTATATTGATTTTCACAGATACTCTCCAATTTCCTAAAATATGATATAATATATGATAAATACTGAATAAAAAAAGGAGGACTATGTCTTTTACACATTTACATGTACATACAGGGTATTCACTGCTTGACGGATCCTGTAAGATAAAAGAGATAATAAGTCGTGCAAAGGAACTGAACATGACTTCACTGGCTATCACTGACCACGGTGTGATGTATGGAGTCATTGATTTTTATAAAGAAGCTAAGGCAAACGGTATAAAGCCGATACTTGGATGTGAGGTGTATGTAAGCCCTTCATCAAGATTTGAAAAACAGGCAAAGCAGGGTGATAGATACTATCATCTTATTTTATTGGCAAAAAATAATGAAGGATATGAGAATCTGACAAAGATAGTGTCAAAAGGCTTTACTGAAGGGTTTTATTACAAGCCGAGAATAGACTTTGAACTGTTACAGGAATACCATGAGGGGATAATAGCTCTTTCAGCCTGTCTGGCGGGAGAGATACCGAAGCTTATATCAAGAGGAAGAGAAGATGATGCCAAAAAGGTGGCAAAAAAATATAAGGACCTCTTTGGAGAAGGTAATTTCTATCTGGAATTACAAATCACGGCATACCCGAGCAAAAATTCGTAAATCAGTCACTTGTAAGGATAGGCAAGGAACTGGATATTCCGCTTGTGGCAACCAATGATATCCACTATATCAATGCCGAGGACGCTACGGCACATGATATACTCTTATGCATACAGACCGGTAAGACGGTATCGGACCCTGACAGGATGAGATATGAGGGTGGACAATTCTTTTTAAAGTCTGAAGATGAGATGAGAGCATTGTTTCCTTATGCGCCTGAGGCTATTGAAAACACAGAAAAGATTGCAGATATGTGCAATGTGGATATAAAGTTCGGTGAGACCAAGTTGCCTGAGTATCAGGTGCCTGAGAATATGTCTGCAAAGGAGTACCTTGAGAGCTTATGTAAGAGCGGTTTTGAAAGAAACTACCCTAAAGATTATGAAAACCGCGAAGAGATAGAAAAAAGAATGTACTATGAGCTTGGCGTCATAGAGACCATGGGCTATATAGATTACTTTTTGATAGTTTGGGACTATATAAATTATGCAAGAAGTGTGGGAATATCTGTAGGACCGGGAAGAGGATCGGCGGCAGGAAGTGTGGTATCGTATTGTCTGGGTATTACGGATATTGACCCTATTAAGTACAATCTTATCTTTGAGAGGTTTTTGAATCCCGAGAGAGTATCCATGCCCGATATAGATGTGGACTTTGCCGATGAGAGAAGAGGCGAGGTCATTGAATATGTGGTAAACAAATACGGCAGTGAGAGGGTGTGTCAGATAATCACATTCGGTACATTGCAGGCCAGAGGTGTTATCAGAGATGTGGGTAGGGCTATGGAGGTTCCGTATGCCAGATGTGACAGCATTGCAAAGATGATACCGAGAGATAAGGACATCACACTGAGTTTGGCACTTGAAAGAAATAAGGAGCTTAAAGAACTCTATGACGGTGACGAGGTGGTACATGAGCTTATTGATTACAGCTTAAAGCTTGAGGGCTTGCCGAGGCATGCCAGTATGCATGCGGCAGGTGTCGTAATTTCAAAAAAGGCTGTGGAGGAGTATGTACCGCTTGCACTTGGAATTGATGATGCGGTGACAACACAGTTTACAATGACTACCCTGGAAGAGCTGGGGCTTTTGAAGATGGACTTTTTGGGGCTTCGTACACTTACGGTACTTCAAAACGCCTTGGAGATGATAAAGAAAAATCACGGTGTGGATATTGACCTGAAAAAGATAGACTACGCGGATAAGAAGGTGTATGAGTTCATCTCTACCGGAAAGACCGACGCGGTGTTCCAGCTTGAAAGCGGCGGAATGCAAAGCTTTATGAAGAGGTTAAAGCCTGAAAATCTGGAAGATATTATAGCAGGTATCTCTTTGTACCGTCCGGGTCCTATGGACTTTATACCGAAGTACATTGAAGGAAAGAATTCAAAGGGCAAGGTAAGCTATGATACCCCACAGCTGATTTCAATACTTGAGCCTACTTACGGCTGTATTGTATATCAGGAGCAGGTAATGCAGATAGTCAGAGACCTTGCAGGGTATACTATGGGCGGAAGTGATGAGGTTCGTCGTGCAATGAGTAAGAAGAAGGCTCATGTCATGGAGATGGAGAGAAAAAATTTCATCTACGGAAATGAAGAAAAGAACATTACAGGTTGTATAAAAAACGGCATAGATGAAAAAATAGCAAATCGAATCTTTGACGAAATGATTGACTTTGCAAGCTATGCCTTCAACAAGTCGCATGCAGCCTGCTATGCGGTGATTTCATATCAGACAGCCTATCTTAAGTACTATTATCCGAAGGAATTTATGGCGGCATCGCTTACCTCTGTCAGTGACAATCCTGCAAAGCTGTCCGAATATATGGGAAGTCTTTTGGATATGGGTATCAAGATTTTGCCGCCTGACGTAAACTGCGGTGAAGGAGCATTCAGTGTAGATAAGGACGGAATCAGATTCGGACTTGCCACTATAAAGGGAGTAGGTAAGGCTGTGGCGGATGCATTGGTCAGAGAGAGGATATTGAACGGAAAATATCTGACACTTGAAAATTTCATCAACAGATTGCCGCAAAAGGATTTGAATAAGAGAAGTATTGAAAGTTTTATAAAGGCCGGTGCGCTTGACTGTCTGGACGGAAACAGACATGAAAAGATTTTGAATGCGGAGCTTTTGAGTGATAAAAAGTCCAAGGAGAGCAAGGCGACAATCCCGGGACAGATGTCATTTTTTGATGTGGTGGCTGATGACGATAAGGACAGTTTTGTGTCCGAGATGATACATATAGAAGAGTACAAAAAAGAAGAACTTTTAAAGTATGAGATGGAAGTGCTCGGAATGTATGTAAGCGGTCATCCTTTGGAAGAGTATATCCCGATGCTTGAAAAGTATGCCGATGCCAGAAGTATAGACTTTTATCCGGATGAGGACGGCAATATTTTGCTTGAGTCGGGCAGGAAGGTGGTAGTCGGAGGTCTGCTTAACGAGGTGAATAAAAGGTTTACAAAAAAGGGCGATATGATGGCCATATGTACTCTGGAAGATATGTACGGAAGAATAGAGCTTGTAGTATTTCCGAAGGCGTTTGAGGGCTATGGCAGCGAGCTGATTGAAGGCGGAAAAGTCTTTGTCAAAGGAAGAGTTGACACCTCGGGAGAGGAAGAAGGAAAGCTTATTGTAGATACTGTGAGAGAGTTCGGAAGAATAAAGAAAGAACTTTGGATACAGTATCCGGATAAGGAAAGTTATGAAGAGGACCTCGGCAACCTGCTTTCGGATATAGGAACATTAAACGGCAATGACAGCGTTATCATTTATTTGAAAAAAGAGAGAGCAAAAAAGGATCTTGGAGGTGAATGGTGCGTGCCTGCAAGTGAGGCCTGTGAGATTTTATCACAGAGACTCGGCAGTGAGAATGTAAAGGTGGTTGAGAAAATATAATACAGGCAGATTAAATACATGGAAAAATGTAGAGTCTTTTAGTATAATAATAGGGTATCGCGTTTCGGTACAAGATCTTAGTAAGAAAGGAAATCATAGACTTAGGTCTATGTGGTTTTAATATGGCAAATAATGAATTCAGGGAAGAGCTCGACCCTCAAAGCAGTGTAAATAAAGTTATAGGAATTGTCTCCGGAAAGGGAGGCGTAGGTAAGAGCCTTGTAACATCTCTTATGGCTGTAAAGGCTATGACAAAGGGATTCAGAGTGGGTATTATCGATGCGGACATTACAGGACCTTCAATACCTAAGGCGTTCGGACTTAGCGGAAAGCTTGGCGTGACATACGATCAGCTTATGGTTCCTGCAGTTACAAATACAGGAATCAATGTTGTAAGTACAAACCTTATTTTGGAGAATGAGACGGACCCTGTTATATGGAGAGGACCTGTAATAGCAGGTGTTGTAAAGCAGTTTTGGAAGGATACCGTATGGAATAATATCGACTACATGTTTGTGGATATGCCTCCGGGTACAGGAGATGTTCCGCTTACAGTATTCCAGTCGATACCTGTAGACGGCATCATAATAGTTACAAGTCCGCAGGAGTTGGTTTCAATGATTGTTACCAAGGCTGTAAATATGGCTAAGAAGATGAATGTTCCAATCCTCGGTCTGGTTGAAAATATGAGCTATTTTGAGTGCCCTGACTGTGGACACAGACATGAGATATTCGGTAAGAGCCACATTGATGAGATTGCAAAAAAAGAGGGACTTAAGGTTTTGGCAAAGATTCCGATTGACCCTGAGGTGGCAAAGCAGGTGGATGCGGGTCTTGTAGAATATGTACAGGCACCTTGGCTTGATGAAGCGGCCGATTCTATTTTAAAATAAATTTTGATGTGGACAGGCTTATTTTGCCCACATACAGGCGGGAGAACTTATGTATATATCAAATAATCCGAATAACGAGCTGGAACAGTCCATTGTACAGGTTCCTGATTTGGTGCAGATACCGGATGAAATACATGAAATGGCACAGAAATTTCAGGAAGCAATGATGATGTATACCTGTGCTATCAGAGAGGTGAAAACAAAGCTTGAGGTTTTAAATGATGAGCTTTCGGTAAAGAACAGGAGAAATCCTATTGAGGTGATAAAATCCAGAGTAAAAAAGCCTAAGAGCATAGTGGAAAAGTTGAAAAGGCGCGGACTGCCTCTGACACTTGAATCCATAGTGAAGAATCTGGACGATGTGGCAGGTATCAGAGTTATATGTTCATTTCTTGACGACATCTATGAAGTCGCCGATATGCTTACAAGGCAGGATGATGTAAAGCTTATTGCAGTCAAGGACTACATAAAGAAACCTAAAGAAAACGGATATCGTTCCTATCATCTTATAATTGAAATACCTGTATTTTTCTCGGATAAAAAGCAGCCTATGAGAGTGGAAGTACAGATAAGGACAATTGCTATGGATTTTTGGGCAAGCCTTGACCATCAGCTTAAGTATAAGAAGGAGTTCATCGACTCCGAGGATGTGGAAAGACAGCTTAAAGAATGTGCCGATGTGATAGCAGGTACGGATGTACAGATGCTTAATATAAGAAAGAATATAGAGTCAAGGGGCATAGAGATAAGAAAACCCCGATAAAAAGACGGTAAGAAAGGGTTGGTGTAACTTAAATGAGTCACACCAACCTTTTTTTAGTATATATTATCTTTTAACCAACGTCTCATCTTGCTGAATAAACATATATATGATAAACAGTATACTTGTGGTTACCCATGAGAGCGGATAAGCCCAAAGTATGGTGAAGATATTCGGGTACTTAGGTACCATCACTATTATCCATGCTATTCTCAGTACACATACGCCGCTTGCAGTCATTATCATAGGTATCCAGCTGTCACCGATACCGCGAAGCGAGCCTGAGAATATCTCGATGGTGATATAGGTCGGGAACGCAACCACCATGAAGTTGAGCATAGCTGTACCTATATCAAGTACACTTTTATCATTTGTAAACAGTGTATAGATACTTCTGCCGAAAAGCTTCAGTAAGAGCATAACTATTCCGGTAATCACGACAGAAAGAATCATTCCGTGTATTATACCTTTTTTTACTCTTTCTTTGTTGCCGTAGCCGAAGTTTTGACCTGTAAATGTGGTTACGGAGATGCCCAGTGACTGTATTGTCATCCAAAAAAGTGTATCTATTTTGCCGTAGGCTGTGAAGGCGGCAATGGTATCGGTTCCAAGAGTGTTGATGGAAGCCTGTATAAGTATATTTGCAATAGTGTACATCGCAGATTGCATTCCGGCGGCCGTGCCTATGCTGACCATCTTTCTTAACTCGGAGAAGTTGATATGCAGCTTTCTTATAAAAAGTCTCAGCGCGTCATTTCTGCGTGAAAGAACTGTTATTACAAGTATTGCACTGACCACCTGTGAGGTGACTGTGGCGATAGCCGCTCCGACCACGCCCATACCTATATATTTTATCAAAAGGATATCAAGTATTATATTGATAAAGCAGCTGATAATAAGAAAAATCAGCGGAGTCTTTGAATCTCCTACAGCTCTTAAAAGCCCTGCACCCATGTTGTAGATAAGATTCGGTGCAAGTCCGAGGAAGTAGATTTGAAGATAAGGGATTGCCATAGGCATTATATCTTCAGGTACATTCATATATGAAAGCATAGTCTTTGAAAATACGGCACCAAATATACTTACCACTATACCGACTATAAGCGAGAACGTAATTGCGGTATGCACACATTCGCTTACAAGTCTGTGGTTTTTGGCACCGAAGTGCTGTGAAATAATTACACTGAATCCTGACGAGAGCCCGACGAATATTCCGATAAAGAGGTTTATAAGTGTACTTGTAGTACCTCCTACCGCCGCAAGCCCCAGCTTTCCTACATTCTGTCCGACTATGACCGCGTCGGCGGTATTGTATAGCTGTTGAAAGAATGTTCCCAGCAGTATCGGAAAGAAGAATAATAAAAGCTGTGCGGTTATATTGCCCTTTGTCATGTCAGGACTTTTTGATTTTGCCATATAAATCCTTTCTATACCATTTCTTCAGGTTTAAAAACCTTATCAAACTCTTCTTCAGTCATTAAGTCAAGTTTTAATGTAGCTTCTTTCAGTGATATGTTTTCCTTATGTGCAAGCTTTGCGACCTTGGCTGCCGATTCATAGCCGATATACGGGCTGATGGCGGTTACAAGCATCAGTGAATTGTGAAGATTTTCATGCATTTTTTGTCTGTTTGCCTTTATTCCGCATACACAGTGTACTCTGAAAGATTCCATACCGTCGGACAGCAGTCTTACTGATTGCAGGAAGTTGTGAATAAGTACGGGCATGAACACATTCAGCTCAAAATTGCCCTGACTTGAAGCCATATTTACGGCGACATTATTTGCCATAACCTGTACACAGACCATAGTCATGGATTCACACTGTGTAGGGTTTACCTTGCCGGGCATTATAGAACTTCCGGGTTCGTTTTCAGGTATAAATATTTCACCGAGGCCGCATCTTGGACCGCTTGAGAGCCATCTGATATCATTAGCTATTTTCATAAGGTCAGTTGCCAGTGAAGATAAGCCGCCGTGTACAAATGAAAGCTCGGACTTTGAGGTAAGAGCGTGAAACTTGTTACTATCTGTGATAAATTCCTTACCCGTAAGCTTTGATATGTTTTTTGCAACGGCTATGTCAAAGCCTTTCGGACAGTTAAGTCCGGTACCTACGGCTGTGGCTCCGAGTGCAAGCTTTTTGATAAACTCAAGTGAGGCGCTTATCTGATTATAGTCGTTTTCAAGTGAGGCTCTCCAACCGCTGATTTCCTGTGAGAAAGCTATCGGAGTGGCATCCTGCAAATGTGTTCTGCCTGACTTTACGATGCCTGCATTCTCCTCTTCAAGCTTTTTGAAAGCAAGTATAAGTTCATGTAGTGACGGCAGTAATTTATCGCTGATTTCAATCAATGCCGCTATATGCATTGCGGCAGGAAATGTATCATTTGAGCTTTGTGACATATTTACATCGTCGTTGGGGTGAAGTAATCTCTTACCTGCGAGTTCATTTCCTCTGTTTGTAATGACCTCGTTGACATTCATATTGCTCTGAGTGCCGCTGCCGGTCTGCCATACCGAAAGCGGAAAATGCTCATCAAGTTTTCCTTCAAGTATTTCTTTACAAACGGCATTTATTATATCCGCCTTTTCTTTTGAAAGTTTGCCAAGCTCGTTATTTGTTGCGGCACAGGCCGCTTTCAGATATGCAAATGCTCTTATAACCTCAAGCGGTATCTTCTCTGTGCCTATTTTAAAGTTTGACAGACTTCTGGCTGTCTGCGCGCCGAAATATTTGTCCGCTTCCACCTCTATATTTCCCATAGAGTCATGCTCGATACGATATTCCATAGTCTTCTCCTATATGCTATAATAAAACGAAGTTCTAAAAGAGAACTTTAATACACTACTATACAGTAGTTTAACAAAAAACAGAATAAAAAAACAGGGCAACAGATGAAAATAAAGAAACAGGAATCGAAATTTTTAATTGTACTTGATACTCTTATGCAACTGGCGGTGATACTTTCACTTGCATGGTTTGTAGTATTCATATTCGTGGACAGAACATATATGGTGGGGCAGTCAATGTCGCCACAGATAGAACAGGGTGAAGCGGCGCTTATAAATAAGGCGGCATACACATTCTTCAAGCCGAAAAGATTTGATGTAATAGCGTTTAAAAACAGAGACGGCAGAGTATGTATCAGAAGAGTAATAGGTCTTCCCGGTGAGACGGTAAATATAAAGGACGGCTATGTCTATATAAACGGAAAGGCGCTTGAGAAGTTTTGTGAAGCGAGTACAGGAGGTTTGGCCACAGAAGAGATACAGCTTATGTCAAAGGAGTATTTTGTACTTGGAGATAACAGGGTGGGAAGTGAAGATTCCAGAACTTCCACTATAGGCAATATAACAAAGGATATGATAATAGGTAATGCATGGATAAGATTGTTGCCTATAAAAAAAGAATAGGTTTTATCAGATAAGTATACGAAAGGATTTTTTTATGAAAAATACAGTGGTATCCGGGGCATATGACCAAGGCAAAAGCGTGCCATGTCAGATGCCATAAAAGCTTGTGGATATTATTATAGAGATGACAGATGCCAGAGCTCCAGAGGCTACAAGAAATCCTGAGATAACGGGGCTTGGCACGGGCAAGTCAAGAATTATCATACTGAATAAGGCGGATTTGGCAGATGAAAATGCCAATATAAGATGGGCAAGTTATTATAAGGAGAAGGGCTATGAGTGTATGTTCATGGACTCAAGGCAAAAAAACGGTGTCAACTCACTTATAAAAGCGATAGAGAATGTGTCTAAGGATAAGAGAGAGCGAGATGCCAAAAGAGGTATAAAGAACAGACCGGTAAGGGCGATGGTTGCAGGAATTCCGAATGTTGGGAAGTCGACTCTTATCAATACCGTTTCAGGAAGAGCTATGGCAAAGACAGGCAATAAGCCGGGTGTGACAAAGGGCAATCAGTGGATAAAGCTTAAAGGTCAGGTGGAACTTTTGGACACTCCGGGAATACTGTGGCCGAAGTTTGAGGATGAGAGAGTCGGAGAGATGATTGCATTTATCGGCTCTATAAACGATATGATTATAGATATCAGAGAACTTGGACTTGAACTTATCAAATGGCTTTTAAAAAACAGGCCTGAAGTTTTGGAAGAAAGATTTGATATTAAAGAAGGTGAAGACGAGAATGCTGTCCTTATAAAGATAGCTACCGTAAGAGGATGTACCAAAAAGGGAGGAGAACTCGACTATGACAAGGCGGCCTCGGTTTTGGTAAACGAGTTCAGGTCGGGTAAGCTCGGTAGAATCACATTGCAGATGCCGTAGGTGGATATGAGAAAAATAAGTGAAGAAAAGCTTGCTCTTGAGAGACAAAGACTTGAGGGCATGAGAGAATTTGAAAATAAATACAGTGATTTGGGAGCGGTTGCAGGTATAGATGAGGCAGGCAGAGGACCGCTTGCAGGACCTGTGGTTGCGGCTGCGGTTATATTGCCGAAAGATATATTCTTGCCGTTTTTGAACGACTCAAAGAAGGTAACCGAAAAAAGAAGAGATGTGCTGTTTGATCAGATAAAACAGGAGGCGATTGCTTACGGAATAGGTATTGCCTCAAATGCCCTTATAGATGAGATAAACATACTGCAGGCCACATATGAAGCTATGAGAGAGGCGATATCAAAGCTTAGTAAGACACCTGATATTTTGCTGGTGGACGCGGTGCATATCCCTGATATAAATATAAAGCAGGTGGGTATAGTAAAGGGAGATGCAAAGAGTGTCAACATCGCGGCTGCAAGTATACTTGCAAAGGTGACAAGAGACAGACTGATGCTTGAATATGACAAAATCTATCCTGAGTACGGATTTGCATCCAATAAGGGATACGGTACAGCCAAGCATATAGAAGCTCTGAAAGCGTACGGTGCCTGTGATATACACAGAAGATCTTTTATAGGAAACTTTGTCGGTGAATAAGCGTAAGATAGGAAGCCTCGGAGAGGATATGGCTGTGGAGTTTTTAAAAAGCCGCGGAGTAAAAATCTTGGAGAGAAATTATCAAAACAGATTCGGTGAAATAGACATCATAGCAAGGGAAGATAATACACTGCTTTTTATAGAAGTAAAATACAGAAAGGATCAGAGCTTCGGTTATCCGCTTGAGGCTGTAGATTTTAAAAAGCGGCAAAAGATAAAAAACATGGCAAGATTTTTCTTAAATGAAAATCATTACTTTAATATGAACATAAGATTTGACTGCATAGGTATAATGGGGTCAAATATTGACTGGGTAAAAGGAGCGTTTTATTGAAGATAGTAAAAAAGAATGATAAGAATATTCTTACACTTAAAAGAGCCAAAAACGGTGTGGAATATCTGTCATTTGACGCATTGGAAAAATATGACAATATAGTACAGGGCTTTTCCACAAAGATAGGCGGAGTAAGTACAGGTGTGTATGCGACTATGAACCTAAGTTTCAGCAGAGAGCCTGATAACAGGGAAGGTGTACTTGAAAACTACAAAAGAATGGCACAGGCTTTGGGTGTTGAACTTGAAAGCTTTACTTTATCTTATCAGGAACATTCCACCAATGTAAGAGTGGTGAGTGCGGCCGATAAGGGCAAGGGAGTGCTGTTTGAGAGAGACTACAGAAATATTGACGGACTTATAACAAATGAAAGGGGCATTGCATTAGGAGCTTTTTTTGCAGACTGTATTCCCCTTTATTTTTATGACAGGGTAAATAATGTAATAGGGCTGGCACATTCAGGTTGGAGAGGTACCTGTAAAAGAATGGGTGCGGTTATGGTAAAAGAGATGAACAGGCATTTTTTCAGCAAGGCAAAGGATATAATTGCCTGTATAGGTCCCGGCATATGTGCAGACTGTTATCAGGTAAGCACGGATGTGTATGAGGAGTTTTCAAAAAACTTTGATAAAGAAGATATGGACAATATATTCAGGGAAGACGGAGATGACCACTTTAGGCTCTCACTTTGGAAAGCTAATGAAAAAGTATTAAAAGATGCAGGAATACCTGAGGAGAATATATTTACTTCCAACATATGCACAGCCTGCAATAAAGAACTTTTGTATTCACACAGAGTGATGGGTGAGAAGAGAGGCAATATGGCGGCATTTATGGCACTAAAATGATTTTATCTGCCGATATATAAGCTTTTACTTGCTAAAACTCATTTAAGTATTTATACTATGTATATTTGAATAAAGGAGGCTATATGGAAGATTTTTTCAAGAAATTGAGCATATATGGAAGTATTGCAAAAGAAGAAGGACAGAAGATAGCACAGTCGGCTTTGAATAAGGGTAAAGAATTGGCCGATATAACAAAGCTGAAAAGAGACATAAAGATAGAAGAAGACATTATAAAGTCATACAAAATGGTTATCGGAGAGTATGTGGCTGCCAATGATCTTTTGAGAGAAGATGAGCTTGTATTTGATCAAAGATCAAAGATCTTAAAGAGTCAGGAAAAGCTTGAAGAGTTGAAGGAAAAGCTTGAAGAAATAAGCAGGAATAAGTAGTTAGGAGATTATAAAGATGCCATACGCAGATTTGACAAAAGAAGAATTGATGGAATTAAAGAAAAGCCTGAAGGCTGAATATAAGGCTATGCAGGCTAAAGACTTGAAACTTGACATGAGCAGAGGAAAGCCTTCACAGGAGCAGCTTGATATCTCAATGGGACTTATGGATGTACTTTCATCGGATGCGGACCTTATGAGTGAGAACGGCTCGGACTGCAGAAACTACGGTGTACTTGACGGTATCCCTGAGGCAAAGGAACTTATGGGAGATATGATGGAGGTTCCGGCTGACAACCTTATCATCTACGGAAACTCAAGTCTTAATGTAATGTATGACTGTATCTCAAGATCATATACACATGGAGTAATGGGTTCAACACCTTGGTGTAAGCTTGATAAAGTAAAATTCTTATGTATCGTACCGGGATATGACAGACATTTTGCAATAACAGAGTACTTCGGTTTTGAGAATGTATGTATACCGATGCTTGAGAGCGGCCCTGATATGGATATGATAGAAGAACTTGTACAAAACGATGATTCAATAAAGGGAATCTGGTGCGTACCTAAGTATTCAAACCCTACAGGAAACTCATACTCAGACGAAGTTGTAAGAAGATTTGCAAGATTAAAACCTGCAGCTAAGGATTTCAGAATTTACTGGGATAATGCATACACAATTCACCATCTCTATGACCTTGACCAGGATCATCTGATTGAGATTTTGGCTGAGTGTAAGAGAGCGGGAAATCCGGATCTTGTATATAAGTTTGCTTCAACATCAAAGGTTACATTCCCGGGTTCAGGTATTGCGGCACTTGCCACATCACATAACAATCTTGAGGATATAAAGAAGCAGTTGAAGATGCAGACAATCGGACATGACAAGGTAAATCAGCTTAGACATGTAAGATATTTTAAAGATATCCACGGTATGGTGGAACATATGAAAAAGCACGCAAACTCACTCAGACCTAAGTTTGAGATGGTGCTTGATACACTTGAGAGCGAGCTTGGCGGACTTGGAATAGCAAGTTGGACAAAGCCGAAGGGCGGATACTTCATATCATTTGATACTATGGACGGATGTGCAAAAGAAGTAGTATCAAAATGTAAGAAAGCCGGAGTTGTACTTACAGGTGCCGGAGCTACATTCCCTGGCGGAAACGACCCTCATGACAAGAATATTCGTATCGCTCCTTCATTCCCGCCGGTAGGTGATTTGGAGATGGCCGCAAAGCTTCTGTGTCTTTGTACAAAGATGGCGGCAGTTGATAAACTCTTAGGAGAATAATAATGATAAGTGCAAATGGAATAACCCTTAGATTAGGAAAGAAAGCCCTTTTTGAAGATGTTAATATAAAGTTTACACCCGGCAACTGTTACGGACTTATAGGTGCCAACGGTGCCGGAAAGTCTACATTCTTAAAGATACTTTCAGGACAGATAGAGCCTACCAACGGTGATGTGGTTATAACACCGGGAGAGAGACTTTCATTCTTAGAGCAGGACCATTTCAAGTATGATGCATATACGGTTTTAGATACCGTAATCATGGGAAATGCAAGACTGTATGAGATAATGAAGGAAAAGGATGCAATATATGCAAAACCTGACTTTACCGAAGAAGACGGTATAAAGGCGGCCGACCTTGAGGGCGAGTTTGCCAATATGAACGGCTGGGAGGCCGAGTCGGATGCAGCAGCGCTTTTAAACGGACTTGGCGTGGATACCGAACATCACTATACATTGATGAGCGATATGCCTTCAAACCTTAAGGTAAAGGTGCTTCTTGCAAAGGCACTCTTCGGTAATCCGGACATACTTTTGCTTGACGAGCCTACAAACCACCTTGACTTGGATGCTATTGCATGGCTTGAAGAGTTCCTTATCAACTTTGAAAATACAATAATAGTGGTATCTCATGACAGATACTTCCTCAATAAAGTATGTACAATGATTGCGGATATTGACTACGGTAAGATACAGCTCTATGCCGGAAACTATGATTTCTGGTATGAGTCAAGCCAGCTTATGGTTCGCCAGATGAAGGAAGCCAACAGAAAGAAAGAAGAAAAGATCAAGGAGTTGCAGGAGTTCATTCAAAGATTCTCTGCAAATGCTTCAAAGTCAAAGCAGGCTACTTCAAGAAAGAGAGCTTTGGAAAAGATTGAGCTTGACGATATCAAGCCTTCATCAAGAAAGTATCCTTATATAGACTTCAGACCGAACAGAGAGATAGGAAATGAGGTACTTACCGTTGAGAATCTTTCAAAGACAATTGACGGTGAGAAAATCCTTGACAATATAAGCTTTGTACTCAACAGAGAGGACAAGGTGGCACTTGTAGGACCTAACGAGAAGGCAAAGACGGTGCTGTTTAAGATACTTGCCGGAGAGATGGAGCCTGACAGTGGAAGTTTTAAGTGGGGACTTACCACCACACAGAGCTATTTCCCGAAGGATAACACAAAGGACTTTTCAGGCGATGAAACAATAGTTGACTGGCTGACAGGATATTCTGAGAATAAGGATGCCACGTATGTAAGAGGCTTCCTCGGCAGAATGCTCTTTGCAGGTGAAGACGGCGTAAAGAAAGTGAATGTACTCTCAGGTGGTGAGAAGGTGCGCTGTATGCTCTCAAAGCTTATGATAAGCGGAGCAAATGTACTTATCCTTGACGAGCCTACCGACCACCTTGATATGGAGTCTATTACGGCACTTAACACCGGACTTGAAAAGTTCAAGGGAGTGCTTATATTCTCATCAAGAGACCATCAGGTAGTGCAGACTACAGCCAACAGAATCATGGAGATTATAAACGGAAGTCTTATAGATAAGATTACCACATATGATGAGTACCTTGACTCAGACGAGATGGCAAGAAAGAGATTCACATACACAGTTTCAGCAGATGAAGAGAGTGACGACTGATATGAAAAAGATGATTTCATGGAATGTCAACGGTCTCAGAGCTGCCGTAACAAAGGGATTTTTGGATTTTTTCAGAGATATTGATGCGGATATATTCTGCATACAGGAGTCAAAGCTCTCGGAAGGTCAGATAGAGCTTGATCTTCCGGGATACTATGACTACTGGAACTATGCTCAAAAAAAAGGTTACTCGGGTGTGGCAATATTTACCAAGGATAAGCCCCTCAATGTGACTTACGGTATCGGAATAGAGGAACATGACAATGAGGGGAGAGTGATTACGGCGGAGTATGAAGACTTTTATATGATTACCTGCTATACTCCGAACTCTCAAAGAGGACTTACAAGGCTTGAGTACAGAATGACTTGGGAGGACGCTTTCCTTAAGTATATTTTGGAACTTGAAAAGAATAAGCCTGTAATATTCTGCGGTGATTTGAATGTGGCACATACGGAAATAGATCTTAAGAATCCGAAGACAAACAGAAAAAATGCCGGATTTACAGATGAGGAGAGGGCAAAGATGGATGTTATTTTGTCCTCAGGTTTTGTAGACAGTTTCAGAGTATTATACCCTGACAAGACGGATGCTTACTCATGGTGGTCCTATATGGGAGGCGCCAGAGCAAAAAATGTCGGTTGGCGTATTGACTATTTTATAGTATCTGATAAATTAAAAGATAGAATAAAAGAAGCCAAGATTCACAGTGAAATCTTCGGCTCAGACCATTGTCCGGTAGAACTGGATATAGAAATATAATATGTATACTTAAAGGAGGTCGTTATGGCAGTAAGAGTTGACAGAGATAAGAGTTTTTATTATCCGACAGGAATTACCGTCACGCCCTCTTTTTTTTGCATAAAGGTTATAAGAAAGTGTAAGAGACTTTATATAAACCTTTATGAGAGAAATGTGGAAGAGGCGGTGGAAAAAATAGAGTTTCCGCCTGAATCACGAATAGGTGATGTTTGGTTTATGCAGGTGGATATGCGCCTGAAAAAGAACATGGAGTATGCGCTTGAAGACGAGAAAGGGCTGTTTGCGGATGAGTACGGTAAGAGCTTTTCAGGAAAAGACAGCTTCGGAAAAGTAAGTCTTATAGACAATCCGAGAAGAAGCCCTGTATATATAGCCGCTTTTGACTGGGGAAATGACCTTGAAATGTGAAGGATATAGAAGATAAGTCTTTAGATTCCTCATTTATATACAGACTTCACGCAAGGGGATTTACAAAGTCGAATACTTCAAGGATAGTTGACAAAGGTACCTTTAAAGGAATTCTTGAAAAGGTTGATTATTTGAAAGAAATCGGAGCGGATTTTATAGATATAATGCCTGCTACAGAGTTTGACGAGTTTATAAGGAGTGCAGGAAGCTTTTTCTCACTGTTTGACAAAGAAAAGAAAGAGAAAAAAGAGAAGATAACACTCAATTATTGGGGATATACAAACAGTCTTAATTTTGCGCCTAAGGCAAGCTATGCTACAAGAAGATACAGAAATCCTGTAAATGAGTACAAAGCTATGGTAAAAGCCATGCATGAAGCCGGAATAGGAGTTATACAGGAATTTTTCTTTGAGAGAAAAAGTATCGGCTATATTATAGATGTACTCAGATTTTGGAAGCTTGAATATCATATAGACGGTTTCCATCTTGCAGGAGTCAACTACTGTGACGAGATTGTAAAGGATCCTTATCTTCTTGACTGCAAGTTTATTTTTTCAAATAAGATATATGATATCAAATCCGACAATGTCATCTCCATGGACTATGAATATATGAACAATATGAGAAAGTACCTAAAGGGTGATGAGGGCATGGTTCCTTTCGTCTCAAATGTTCTAGGAAATAAAAACGGTTATTTAAATTTTATTGCGGATGTCAACGGATTTTCTTTGGCGGATATATACAGGTATGACTATAAGCACAATGAAGAAAACGGTGAGGACAATGCAGACGGCTCGAATATGAACTTCTCATGGAACTGCGGTTTTGAGGGAGATACAAAGAAACTGCAGGTAATGAATCTTAGAAAGAGAATGTATCTGAATGCAATCTTTCTTTTGATGATTTCAAGAGGTGCCATAGGAGTGTGCAGCGGCGATGAAGTTTTACAGTCAAAGGGCGGCAATAACAATACCTACTGTCAGGACAATGATACAAGCTATTTTAACTGGAAGCTTGTAAATAAGAACAAGGATTTCTTAGAATTTTTTAGAGAAATGCTTGATTTCAGAAGAAAGTATATTCTGACAGATGATAAGCAAAAGATCTCCATACACGGAATGCAGGTTTGGAAACCTGACTTTGAGTACTACAACAGGCAGATGGGTGTACTTATAGAAGGAAAACAGGATGTATATATTATTTTAAATATGCATTGGGACAGCCACGAGTTTTCACTCCCTACTATAAAGAGGGGAAGCACTTGGAATATACTTGTAAATACAGCTGATATAAATTTACCTTTTAAGAAAGAAGTTGTTAAGGTAAAAAATCAGAGAACCATATCTGTTGAAGGCAGAAGCTGTATGGTACTTATTGCTAAAGAAGATAAAAAGGCGGATGTAAGAAAGAAGGTATGAATGTAATTATTATAGCGGCAGTTGCGGTAGCGATAATAGCGGTTTCTCTAATGATGAATATATCAAAGCCTAAAAGTTCTGACGATGATATGGCTGAATACTCAAAGTCTAAAGGGGATAAAAAAGAGTTTTCAAAGCCAAGCCTTAAAAAAAGGGATTTCAGGAAGAGGCAAGTGTAAAATGCATGGTTGCAATGCTACCTGTTCACGCTTAAAATATATGGATTTTAAAGGCGATATTTATGATGTGAAGTATGACGGTAAAAATGTGAACATCGAAAGAGAAACCGAGAAAGATGATACATTAAAGGATTATAAGATAGAAAAGGCCTATATGCAGGGAGGTTTTTTTCTCTTATAGAGGGCAATGAAACAGCCGAGAGAATAAATAACTTCAATCAAAAATATGAAGCATATAAGGATTTATGATAAAGACGACAATGAGTATAAGTCTATAACCTTTAAGCAGGGTATAAATGATTTTGTCGATATAAAAACTCTTGATGAACTTTGCGACTTTTTGAAAAAAGAGCTTCCACAGGGCGGTATCATTCTGGATAAACTTGTAAAAATAGGATTCGGAAAGAGAAACTTGTGGACAACCTTCAGCTATGACTACGGGGATGGAAGAAGTAAAGTTATTAAAAAAGATGATACACTGAAGTTTGAAGATTTATTTGAAAGATGGGAATAAAATTTTTTATAAGATAGGGCCTTTTTAATAGGCTCTATTTATTTGAAATTTTTTAAAAAAAGTTCATTTTGCTATTGACAAATGTATATAAGTGCAGTATTCTATTAAAGTCAGTTTTGGGTTATCGCCAAATGGTAAGGCACTGGACTCTGACTCCAGCATTTCTAGGTTCGAATCCTAGTAGCCCAGCTTTTAAAACTCCCATTCAAACAAAAGTTTGTGGGAGTTTTTTAGTATATATGGATGAGGAATTTTTATGAAGGTGGCACTGGCGGGGACGGAGAGTTTGACAAATTATATTGCGGCATTAAAAGCAAACGATATTGAAGTTATAAATACACTTGATGTAGAAGAGGCTCTAAAATGTGACGGATTACTTTTACCGGGCGGAGGAGATATAGATCCGAAATATTATGGCGAAGAGATGAACGGCTCAGATGAGCCTGACAGAGAGCTTGATAAGGCGCAGTGGGATGTTTTGGATGCTTTTGTAAAGGAAAAAAAGCCTGTACTCGGTATTTGCAGAGGTATGCAGCTTATCAATGTGTACTTTGGAGGGAGTCTTTATCAGGACTTAAAGACAAAAGATACACATTCAAGAAAAAACGGAGTTGACAGCGTACACAGTGTGAAAAGTATTGTAGAGGACAATCTGTTTGAAAACCTGTACGGCAAGGAATTTTTTGTAAATTCGGCACATCATCAGGGAGTAAAAAAACTCGGTGAAGGTCTTATATCCGTTTTGGAAGCAAATGACGGAGTTTGTGAAGCGCTGCTTCATAAGGATTTACCGATAGTGGCGACGCAGTTTCATCCTGAAAGAATGTCATATGAGCAAAGAAAAGATGATACGGTTGTAGGTGAGGGCATATTTGAATATTTTAAATCCCTCTTAAAAGGTTAGGTTAGGTAGATAATGTATTCATTTAATGAAAGAATAAGATACAGTGAGTTGGGGGAAGACGGAGAGCTGTCATTACTTGGACTTTTGAATTTGTTCCAAGACTGTTCAACATTTCAATCTGAAGATTTGGGACTTGGAATAGAGTACCTGCAGGGTAAGAGAGAAGCCTGGTGGGTCAATTCATGGCAGATAGATATAAGCAAGTTGCCGGTTCTAGGACAAAGAGTGGAAGTTGGCACATTTGCATATGCTTTTAAGAGCTTCTACGGCTTTAGAAATTTCTTTCTAAAGGATGAAAACGGTGAGTTTTTGGTTAAGGCGGATTCCATATGGTTTCATTACGATTTGGACAATAAAAGGCCTACAAACCTACAGATGAGGCGCTTGGTAAGTACCTGGCAGGGAATGATAAACATATGGAAATGACACAAATTGTCAGAAAATTCGATATTCCAAGTGATTATGAGATTGGTGACGAAATCATTGTCACTAAGAACGACCTGGATACCAATCATCATATGAACAATGCAATATATGTCAGTAAGGCAAGAAACCTTATCGACGAGGATTTTAAAGTAAAAAAAATAGGTGTACAATATAAGAAAGCGGCCGTATTACATGATATAATATTGCCGAGAATTACAAAGGATAAAGATTCTTATATTATAAATTTGGCGGATAAAGACGGTGATACATATGCTGTTGTTAGGTTTGATTATTAAGGGGGAGTTATGGAATTAGGAAAGATACAGAGTCTTAAGGTGGACAGAAAAAAGGATTTCGGTGTGTATCTTACAGACGGAAACGGTGAAGATGTGCTGCTTCCTATGAAGGAAGTTCCTAAAGACTGTGAAGTCGGAAGCGAGATTGAGGTATTCATATACCGTGACAGCAAAGACAGACTTATTGCAACCACAAGGAAACCGAAGCTTTTGGTAGGCGAGATTGGCAGACTTTTTGTAAAGTCGACTACAGGAATCGGTGCATTTTTGGATATAGGGCTTGAAAGAGATGTGCTTTTGCCTTTTAAGGAGACACTTGGTAAGGTAAAAGAGGGAGATGAGGTACTTGTATATCTGTATGAGGACAAGAGTCACAGACTTGCAGCCAGTGCAAAGGTTTATTCTCGTCTGTCGACAAACAGCCCGTACAAAAAAGACGATGAAGTGGTCGGTACGGTATTTGAAATCAAAAAGATGGGTATCTTTGTCGCTGTAGACGATAAGTACAACGGTATGATTCCTCCAAACGAGAACTTTGAAAATGTGAAGCCGGGAGACAGACTTGACCTTAGAGTAATCAGAGTGAGAGAGGACGGCAAGCTTGATCTAAGCCCAAGAAAAAAAGCATATGTACAGCTTGTGAAGGATGCGGATGTTTTATATGGCATAATGGAAAGAAGGGGCGGAAGCTTGGGGTTTGACGAGAGCGTTTCTCCCGACAGAATAAAGGCTGAGCTTGAACTTAGTAAGAATGCATTTAAGAGGGCTGTCGGTCATCTCTTAAAAGAGGGAAAGATAGAGATAGTTGACGGAGATATCAAAATAAAGTGATGAAATACAGACTGCAGGTTTTCTGCGGTCTTTTTTTGAAAGGAGATATATGGCTGTAGTTGACAATGTTATAAGCAAGGCAAGAGAATATATCGGTGTGAGTGAAAATCCGCCTGAGAGCAATAATGTAGTGTTTAATACGGACTATTACGGCAGAGAGGTTTTTGACAACGGCAGTGCCACGTATCCTTGGTGTGTGGTATTTTTGTGGGATATTTTCAGAATGAGCGGCGCCGGGAGTATATTTTGTGACGGTATGAAGACCGCATCGACCGAAGCCGTACTTACCCACTATAAAAATAAGGGGATGTTGTTTTCTACAGGAAAAAGAGGTGATATCGTACTTATTATAACCGATGCGGCAGGAAGGGGCAGAAATGTAAACCATGCCGGATTGGTAATATCCGTAAACGGTGACGGAACTTATGAAACAATAGAAGGTAATACAGGCAGCGGAAATATTGCAAACGGCGGCATGGTGATGAACAGAACCAGAAGTTTATCAGGCAGAGGCTACAAGATAGTGGGATTTGCAAGACCGAGTTATGAAGGTAAAAGCAGCAGTAACGGTTATAATGAGATACCTATAAGCGCAAAGCTTACCATAGCAGGCAGCAGCATAAGAGTAAGAATGTCCCCGAATACATCATCAGCCGTTGTAAAAATCTTGAAGAGGGTGCTGTTGTAAAGGCTACGGGTAGAATCGCAAGCAGGCACAACCCTTGGTTTCATATAGAAGGCGGTTATATAAGCGGAAACTTTGTAAGCGGATGGATAAAAGATTACAATGACAACAAAAGATGGTGGTATGTGGAAAAAGATTATAAATATGCCAAGTCACAGTGGAAAAATATAGCCGGAAAGGACTATTGCTTTGGAAAGGACTCATATCTGTTTGTGAACTGCTATATAAAGTCTGCCGTAAACGGAACTTACTATTGGGTGGATGATGACGGAGTATACCAAAAGAGGTATGACACAACAAGCCCAAGCAGGAAGTATAGAATAGTGGAAGATTATAAGAATGAAAATGCATTATAAAAAAGGGGCCTAAGCCCCTTTTTTATTCTCCCTGATACATAAACTTTATAAGTCTTTCAACATCCTCTTTATCATGTGCTACCAGGTCAAGCTCCTTTATATAGCCGTTTGAAAAGATATTTGCCATTGAAAGATACTGTGTAAGCTTACTCTTTAAGTTTATTCTGTCGCCTTCAGGTGAAACAAGCTCAACAGTGCCTTTGCACTCATCTACAACCTTAAAAAATGCCTCAACATCTTTGATATTCTGTATCTTCATACATACCTCCAAGTAAATAGTAATATCTTTTACAGTATAGCAAAATAGGTATCCGGAGTAAAGAAGACAATGCAAATGTGGAAAATATAATGCGGTTGTGCTACAATAAGCAAATGCCGTTTATGGGCAAAGTATTTCAGTAATGGAGATAGAAATGCAGATAATAATTGTAGGTTGCGGCAAGGTCGGTTCGACTATTGCCGAACAACTTAGCGCAGAAGGACATGATATAACAATAGTTGATACGGATGAATCGGTCGTACAGGCTCTGGCTACCAGACTTGATATAATGGGTGTGACGGGAAACGGTGCAACACATTCTATTTTGGCGGAAGCAGGAGTGGAAGAGGCTGACCTTTTGATTGCGGTTACAGAGTCCGACGAGCTGAATTTGCTCTGCTGTATGGTAGGAAAGAAGGCAGGTGCGGAACACACAATAGCAAGAGTCAGAAATCCTGAATACAGTCAGGATATCGGATTTATGAAAAAAGAACTGGGTCTTGCAATGACTATAAATCCTGAGTATGCCGCATCTACAGAGATGGCAAGACTTTTAAGATTTCCGTCTGCAATAGAGATAGATACATTCGGAAGAGGCAGAGTGGAGCTTTTGGAGTATAAGATAGAAGATGACAATATATTGGCAGGCAAAAGTCTTATTGATGTAGGTAAGAATATAAAGTCAGATATACTTATATGTGCGGTTGAAAGAGGAGAAGATGTTATCATACCGAATGGAAGCTTCGTACTTAAAAGCGGTGATATTATCAGCGTTGTCGCATCTACAGAGAATGCAAGAGATTTCTTCAAAAAGGTCGGTTGCGGCAGTAATGAAGTAAAGGATACTATGATAGTTGGCGGAGGAACCATTGCTTACTATCTGGCAAACCAGCTTATACCTCTGGGAATAAAGGTAAAGATAATAGAAAAATCACACGAAAGATGTGAAGAACTTTCCGCAATGTTGCCGAATGCGGTAATCATACACGGAGATGCGGCAGATAAGGATGTACTGCTTGAAGAGGGTATTGAGAACTGTTCTTCATTCGTTTCACTTACAGGTATAGATGAGGAAAATGCGTTCCTATCACTGTATGCAAAGAGTGTTTCAAATGCAAAGATAGTTACCAAGATAAATCGTATCTCATTTGATGATATTATAGAGAAGTTCGACCTTGGAAGTATGATTTATCCTAAGCATATCACTGCGGAGTACATCGTAAGATATGTCAGAGGCTTACAAAACAGTGTAGGAAGCAATAATGTGGAGGCACTGTATAAGATAATACACGGTGAGGCTGAGGCACTTGAGTTTTATATCAAAGAAGATTCAAGTATGACGGATAAAACTCTTGAGGCAATGCCTATAAGAGAAGGAGTGCTTGTTGCAGGTATTATCAGAAACGGTAAGGTAATGATACCGAACGGTAAGTCCGTTTTCCAAAAGAACGATTCGGTTATCGTAATAACAAAGATTACAGGTATGCAGAATTTAGAGGATATATTAAAGTAATGAATTATTCAATTATATTATATATAGTAGGAAAGGTAATGATGTTGGAGGCCACCTGTTTTTTGATACCGGCTGTAACATCAATTATATACGGTGAGCATGAAGGCTTCGCCTATCTGACAGTAGGTGTTGTGGCGGCTGTTATAGGATATTTGATTTCAAGCAAAAAGAAGTTTGAGCATGTATTCTTTGCAAGAGAAGGCTTTGTAATGGTTGCGCTTTCTTGGATAGTACTCAGTGTGGTGGGAGCAATCCCTTTGTAGTAACAGGTGAGATTCCCAACATGATTGATGCACTTTTTGAGACGGTTTCGGGATTTACCACAACAGGAGCAAGTATACTCGAGGATGTGGAGAGCTTAAGTCATACTTCACTTATCTGGAGAAGCTTTACACACTGGGTAGGCGGTATGGGTGTTATAGTATTATTGCTTGCAATACTTCCGATGGCGGGCGGCTACAATATGCACCTTATGAAGGCGGAGAGCCCGGGTCCCGTAGTAGGAAAGCTTGTACCGAGGCTCAGAGATACCGCAAAGATTCTGTATCTTATTTATCTTGTAATGACCGTTATAGAGTTTGTTATATTGGTAATTATAAAGATGCCTGTATTCGATGCGCTCTGTATCACATTCGGTACCGCAGGTACAGGAGGATTCGGAATAAAGGCCGACAGTATAGGCAGCTATTCATATGCCATACAGGTGGTGGTCACTATATTTATGATACTCTTCGGTGTAAACTTCAATGCTTATTTTGTACTTTTGGGCAAGCACAAGAAAGAAGCGTTTAAGATAGAAGAGGTGAGATGGTATTTCGGAATTATACTTGCTGCAATTTTGATTATTACAGTGAATATCAGAGGATATTTTGACAATATATTGATAGCGTTAAATCACGCCGCATTCCAAGTCGGATCAATCATCACAACCACAGGATATTCAACCACAGACTTGACAGATGGCCGCAACTTTCAAGAAATATACTGATATTTCTGATGATGTGCGGTGCCTGTGCCGGAAGTACAGGTGGCGGTCTCAAAGTTTCAAGAATTGTAGTTATGGTAAAATCGGCATTTCAGGAGATCGGGTACTACATACATCCAAGAGGTGTAAAGACTATTAAGATGGACGGCAAGGTACTTGAAAAGCCGGTACTTAACAGTATAAGAGTATTCTTAATTACATATGTGATGATTTATACCATCTCAATGTTTTTATTGTCACTCAATAATTTCGATTTTGAGACCAATTTTACAGCCATAGCTGCGACATTCAACAATATAGGACCGGGACTTGCCAAGGTAGGTCCTATGGCAAACTTCAATATATACTCATATTTTTCAAAACTGGTTTTGACCTTTGATATGCTTGCAGGAAGACTTGAGTTATATCCTATGCTCCTTTTATTTTGTCCGGGCATATGGAAAATAGGAAAAAGTAAATAATGTAAAAATAAAGCACTTGCAATTTTTTTGCAGGTGCTTTATAATACCTACTAACATAATAGGAAAGAGGAAATAAAGATACAATGATTGAACTGAAATATTACAAAGACTTTCAGTGAAGGCAATATATCCGTACATGCAGTCAAAGATGTATCTTTAGTGATTGATAAAGGGGAGATATTCGGCATTATAGGATTTTCCGGAGCGGGAAAATCCACACTTGTCAGATGTATAAATCTTTTGGAAAGGCCTGATGCAGGTAAAGTATTTGTTGACGGAAAGGATTTGACAGCCCTTAAAGCTAGAGATTTAAGAAGTGCAAGGAAAAAAATCGGAATGATCTTTCAGCACTTCAATCTGATGCCGTCCAGAACGGTGGCAGGCAATGTTGAGTATTCGCTTTTCGGAAGCGGGCTTTCAAAGGAAGCAAAGAGAAAAAAGGTTAGAGAACTTCTGTCTTTGGTAGATATAGCCGATAAGGAAAACGCATACCCGAGTCAGTTGTCAGGCGGTCAAAAGCAAAGAGTGGCTATAGCAAGAGCGCTTGCAAACGACCCGAAAGTACTTTTATGTGACGAGGCGACATCGGCACTTGATCCGCAGACTACGGCGTCTATTTTGGATCTTTTGCAAAGTCTCAACAAAAAGCTGGGACTTACAGTGGTAGTTATCACACATGAGATGGCGGTTGTAAAGCAGATCTGTGACAGAGTGGCTGTAATGGAAGACGGAAATGTTGTGGAAGAGGGAGATGTATTCTCAATCTTTGCAAATCCGAAGCATCAGATTACAAAGGACTTTATAAAGACCACTTCAAACCTTCAAAAGATAGAGGGACTGATAGATTCAGGTTCGGATGTGGCCAAGTTAAAGCCGGGAGAGGTCATACTTAGACTGAGTTATAAAAAAGCAAATACTTCTGAGGCACTGATTTCTGAAGTGTCAAGAAAGTTTAATATAAATTTGAATATTATCTATGCGGATGTGGAGATAGTAAAAGATGCACCTATAGGCGGAACAGTGGCGATAGTAAGCGGCGAAAAGTCGGATATAGATGCCGCAATCAAATATCTGCAGGATAAGGAAGTAGGAGTGGAGGTGATAAAGGATGAAAGAAATATTGCACATTCTCTTACCAAATGTATCGGCTAAACCGAATGAGATAATAGATGCAACTGTGCAGACCATAAATATGATGGTACTCTCAGGTGTGATTTCACTTATCTTCGGTCTTATCTTCGGTGTTATAGTGGTGGTTACATCTCCGAGAGGTATATTAAAAAATGCCTTTATCTACAATATTATGGATAAGCTGATAAATGTGTTCAGGTCAATTCCTTTTGTAATCTTGCTTGCGGCACTGATACCTTTACAAGAATGGTGGTAGGAACCGCAATAGGAACAAAGGGTGCCATACTTCCGCTTGTATTCGGTACGGTACCTTTCTTTACAAGACAGATAGAAAGTGCTTTATACGAGGTGGATAAGGGGCTTATTGAGGCGGCACAGAGCATGGGTTCATCACCTATAGAGATTATATTCAGAGTATATTTAAGAGAGAGTTTGCCGGGCATTATAAGAGGTGTACAAATTACATTTATCTCACTTTTAGGACTTACCGCTATGGCAGGTGCTATTGGCGGCGGAGGTCTCGGAGACTTTGCAATAAGATATGGACACCAGAGAAATCAAACTGATGTAACATATGCTACAGTAATTATCATACTTATAATGGTAAGCTTGATACAGGGTCTTGGAAACAAGGCAATAAAGAAAACAACACATTAAGGTATCACAGGGTGAAATTACCCTTGTTATATAGAAAAATTCATGGAGGTTATTATATTATGAGAAAATTAAGTAAATTTTTAGCAATCGGCGCAATATTAGCTTTGGGACTTACAGCATGCGGTTCAAGTCAGAAGGCGGATACAACAAGTGCTGCAGGTGAGAGCAGTGCAAGCGAGAGCAAGGGCGCAGAGTCAAAGGCCGACGCTGCAAAGACGGAAGGTAGTACAACAGTAAAAATCGGTGTTGTAGGTGAGAACAATGAGCAGTGGAATCCTGTAATAGAGGCTATGGCAAAAGAGGGTATCACGGTTGAGCTTGTAAAGTTTGCAGACTATTCATTGCCTAACAGAGCGTTAAATGACAAGGAAATTGACTTAAACGCATTCCAGCACAAGGCATATCTTGCAAATGATGTTAAGGACAACGGATATAAGATTGAGGCTATCGGCGATACAATCATCGCACCTTTAGGAGTATATTCAAAGAAGATTAAAGATCTTTCAGAGCTTAAGGATGGCGATACAATAGCAATCCCTAACGATGCTACAAACGGCGGCAGAGCTTTGAAGGTACTTGAGAGCGCAGGAGTTATCAAAGTAAATCCTGATGCCGGATATACACCTACACTAAGCGATATTACGGAAAACCCTAAGAACATCAAGTTCACAGAGGTTGAGGCTGCCAATACACCAAGTCTTTTACCGGATGTGGCTGCAGCTGTAATCAACGGAGGTCACGCAGTAGACAACGGTCTCAATCCTAAGACAGATTCTATCTATCTTGAGAAGGTAGAAGACGGAGCTGACAACCCTTATGTAAATGTCATTGTTGCAAGAAGCGAGGACAAGGACAATGAGACTTACAAAAAGATTGTAAAGGCATTCCAAAGTGATGATGTAAAGAAGGTTATAGAGGACACATATAAGGGTGCTTATATACCTGCTTGGAAATAATTTTTAAATAAATACAGATAATTGTAGGCTGTCACATATTTAAAAGTAAAATTTAGATTATGTGACAGCCTTTTTTGTGCCTAAGAAAGGGATAGTTGTGGATAAGCATCCGCTACGGTTCATATATTGTTCATAACTAATTCAAAAATCATTTTACATAAAAAAACAAACTTTAGCCACTTTTTATTTCCTATAATCTTTTACATAGACAAGAGATAGCTAGTCTATAAATAAAAGATTTTTTTCATAATACTCGAGCCGATACATATCGGCTCTCCTCCCAAAAATATAAGCCGACAGCGATGTCGGCTTTTTATATTGTTGACAACTTAAGTGTAAAAATATAAACTTGCTTGATAGTGTAAAATAATGAGAGGATTATATATGGATCAATTTGCAAGAACTCAGCTTTTGCTGGGTGTGGATGCCATGGAAAGATTGAAAAAATCAAGAGTGGCGGTATTTGGAGTAGGTGGAGTAGGCGGCTACAGTGTGGAAGCTTTGGCAAGATCCGGAGTGGGAGCCATAGACCTGATAGATGATGACAAAGTGTGTATGACCAATATAAATCGTCAGATAATAGCTGATGTAAAGACTATAGGAAAATATAAGGTGGATGTGGCAAAAGACAGGATACTGAGTATCAACCCGAGATGCAAGGTGACTACTCATCAGTGCTTTTATCTGCCTGAGAATGCAGGAGATTTTGATTTTAGTGAATATGACTATGTGATAGATGCCGTGGATACGGTTACGGCAAAGATAAATCTGGTAATGCAGGCAAACGAATGTAATGTGCCTGTTATCAGCAGTATGGGAGCAGGCAATAAGCTGGACCCTACAGCTTTTATGGTGAGCGACATATATAAGACAAGTGTATGTCCGCTTGCAAAGGTTATGAGAAGAGAACTCAAAAAAAGAAATATAAAAAAGCTCAAGGTGGTTTATTCCAAGGAGCAGCCTTTAGTTCCGATGGAGGATGAGAGTATCAGCTGCAGGTCACACTGTGTATGCCCTCCGGGCGCGGAGAGAAAATGTACGGACAGAAGAGCTATTCCGGGATCGGTTTCATTTGTTCCGTCCGTGGTAGGGCTTATAATAGCAGGTGAAGTAATAAAAGATTTGACTAAGGATATTGTGAGGTAAGTATGGTTGAAACAATTTCAAGGATAAACTCCGCCGTAAACGGGTTTATTTGGGGTGTACCTGCAATGATTGCACTGATGGGTGTAGGTATATATTTGAGCATCAGATTGAAATTTATGCAGGTAACAAAATTTGCATATATAATGAAGACTACGGTCGGCAGAATTTTCAAAAAGAGAAATGTGGCAGACGGAGCGCTTTCACCTTTTCAGGCGGCAACCACCGCACTTGCGGCGACAGTAGGTACAGGAAATATAGCAGGTGTTGCAGGCGCAATATCCATAGGCGGACCGGGAAGTGTATTTTGGATGTGGATTTCGGCAATCCTAGGTATGTGTACAAAGTTTACCGAGGTTACACTTGCAGTATACTTCAGAAAGAAAAACAAGAACGGAGAATTGGTAGGCGGACCGATGTATTACATAAGTAACGGACTGCCGAAAAAGTGGATATTTTTAGCCTATGCCTTTGCCACCTTCGGTGTACTTACAGTGTTCGGAACCGGAAATGCTACGCAGGTAAATACCATAACCGCAGCTATCAATGTTGCGCTTGAAGGCTACGGAATAGTAAAATCAGGTGGAAGTCAGACGATAAACTTAATTATCGGAATAATAGTGACAATACTTGTGGGACTTGTATTACTTGGAGGTATCAAAAGAATAGGAACGGTTACTGAAAAGCTGGTTCCTTTTATGGCACTTTTATATGTGGTGCTTGCACTCGGAGTTGTATTTTTAAATATAAACAGAGTGCCTGAGGTGTTTGGAAGTATTATATACGGAGCATTCAATCCGAGAGCGGTGACAGGAGGAGTGATAGGAAGCTTCTTTTTAAGTATGAAAAAGGGAGTATCCAGAGGTATATTCTCAAATGAGGCCGGACTTGGTACCGGTCCTATAGCGCATGCTTCGGCAGATACCGGCAAGCCTGTAAAGCAGGGATTTTTCGGAGTATTTGAAGTATTTGCGGATACCATAGTTATATGTACACTTACAGCACTTGTGATACTTTGTTCAGGTGTGAATATTCCTTTCGGTTCTCCGGCAGGTGCCGAACTTACTATAAGCGGTTTTATAAAGACTTACGGACATGGTGTATCTGTATTTACGGCTGTTGCCATGTGCTCGTTTGCATTCTCCACTATCATAGGATGGGGGCTTTACGGCGCCAGATGTATAGAATTTTTATTAAGTGAAAGGTAATAAAGCCTTTTATGGTGGTATATTCACTGATGGCGATAGTGGGAGCGACTATGGACCTCGGACTTTTATGGGATATATCGGATACTTTCAATGGACTTATGGCAATCCCGAACCTTATAGCACTGTTCTTACTTGCAAATATTGTAATAAAGCTTAAGAATGAGTACTTTGAGGGAGAAGGTAAAGAAAAGTAAAAAGTGCTTGACAATAAAATAAAATTGTGTAAAACCTGACTTCCGTCGTTTCTCTCAAAACCTAGTACTCTAGGTATCCAAGAGCATGCAGTTTTGAAAAAAATTGTCGACTTCAGCTTTTGTTAAATAGAGAGCATCAAGGTTACTAAAGCCAATCAATTTTTTAACCTTTTCGTTAACAGATTGGTTTCTTGATATATTGATATATGTATCATCACCTTTATTTACCACCCTAAAATCACGCATAAAGTTGATCAAGTCATAAGAGTTTATTTTATTCTTGAAGCACTTGATTTCTAATACTCTTAAAAGAAACAAGCTAAGGTAGCATATCAAAAAATGTCCATAGATTGTTTCTTTTTTCTGTAAATAAACAGGTCTTGCATCAAGGTATGATTTTGTAAGCCTAAAAGATTCTTCTATTTTCCATAGGCTATGGTATGTTTTGTATACCTGCAAAGGTTCCATATCTATCTCAGATGTAACTAAAAGATTATATCCCGCATATTTAAGATCTTCATCAATCTTAGATTTGTTTAGACCTATTATAGGCTTTATTGTCTTACCTGTACTATCTTTAGTTATAATGTCTACATATTTAGCACAATCTCCAAGTTCATCTTTAGCGATATTTTTGTATGTAGAAAACTTTGAAGCTTTATCGACCATTTTCATTATTTCAAGCCTTTGTTTCTTTGCAAGGTTAGGATTATAAGAGACGATACGCTTTTCTTTTACAGAAAACCTTGTAACACTCTCTTTTCCTGTTTCCGGATCAATCTCTTTAAAACTGTAATCAAAGCTGTCAATACAGGATTTAAGACGAAAAGATATATTACCTCTTTCATCAGTGTAATTAGAAAAGACATTTGTATCATTCTCAAGTAGAACCCATTTCTTTTCCTTTTCACTTAGATTTTTACCATGTATTGATTTTGAAAATATATAGCCGTCATTAGCTTCTTTAACGGCAGCATAAATATTTCTTGCACAATTAAGGCCTTTATCAGCCACCTGAATGGTCTTACCTGATACGTTATGTCGTTGCTTCATTTCTTCAATAACTTTTCTAATATACGGCTTTTCCGATTCATTTCCGGGATACATTTGCATGGAGACAGGTACTAGATCAGCATCTAAAAGTAAAGCCTGCCCTATTATCGGAGAGTGCCTATTCTCTTTTGAAGGTCCCTTTTGCTTGTCATCGCTAGGAAGATCAATTTCAAAGTAATAATTAGTACAATCGAAAAATACATTGCTTAAATCTCTTTTAAAATACTTTTCATAAGAGTGATTAAACAAATCAATGTACTTCTTATAAGACTCTCCTATGAAAGAACACCCGTCATATACTTGGTCTTCAGAGATTGTAGAGCTGCCGTAAATGTATGGAAAGACATGAGAGGCTGTCTTTGACTTAGAGCATGGTGATATAACCCTTGCATAAATAAGTTGCGTAATTAAGTCAAATACAGAGAACTGAAAACGCATTTGAGAAGCAAGTATATCAATAGTTTCTTAACATCAAGCTCATCAATCAATGAGTAGAGCAAGAAGTGTCCTATATTAAGTTCAACAGGATTGGAAAATGCACGAGGACGTGATTCTTCAGAAAGAGCTTTTGTTCTATTCTCATTTTGCTCTTTTACATAATCGCTATAAAATTTAATCGGATCCGGAATCTCAGCTGAAATCAAATCCTCAACATAACCAAAAGATTTTACATTTTTGGTTCTTGGTTGCTTTCTATCTTTATCCCAAAATGATTCATACATCTGAAGATAAGTACCTTTTTTCTTCTTTTCTTTTCTCAAAAAATAAGCCATAAACACCTCTAAAAGTAAAGTACTATGAAGTACTATGATTATAACATACTCTAAAATTTTTCAAATTTTTGAAATATTTTTATGTGAGAAAAAGCCTTTAAAATAAAGGGTCTAAAAGAATTGCATAAAATTAAATGGTTTACTTTAAAAATTTAAAACGTCGGAAATTTTCATAGTACTTCGACGGAAGACGGGTATGGACCTCGGACTGCTTTTGGGATATATCGGATACTTTCAACGGACTTATGGCAATCCCTGAACCTTATAGCACTGTTCTTACTTGCAAATATTGTAATAAAGCTTAAGAATGAGTACTTTGAGGGAGAAGGTAAAGAAAAGTAAAAAGTGCTTGACAATAAAATAAAATTGTGTAAAATATAATTATAAGCTATTTAAGAAAGATTCGGAGGAGAAAAAGTTATGGCAGTAAAGACAATAACAAGTGCAAATTTTGAAGCTGAAGTTTTGAATGCAAAGGAACCTGTATTGGTAGATGTTTGGGCACCTTGGTGCGGACCTTGTAAGATGCTTTCACCTATAGTTGACGAGGTGGCTGAGGAAGCGGTAGGTTTCTCTGTAGGAAAGGTAAATGCGGATGAGAATCAGGAGCTTGTAAACAGATTCCACATCATGTCAATACCTACACTTCTTGTATTTAAGAACGGTGAGTTGGTAAACAAGTCAGTAGGTCTTATATCAAAGGATGAAGTAAAAGCTTTATTAGGATAATTAAAGATTGTCGGGTTGATGATTAAAGAGATTCGATATATAGAAAGAAGTGATATTATGTATGATATAGTAGTGGTCGGTGCCGGTACGGCAGGACTCTCCGCCGCAATATACGGAGTGAGAGCCGGCAAGTCGGTGCTTGTACTTGAAGGTGCTTCTTACGGAGGACAGATAATCAATACTCCCGAGATAGAAAATTATCCTGCTATCAAGAAGACTTCGGGATTTGAGTTTGCCACAGATCTTTTCAATCAGGCAAAGGATTTGGGCGCCGAAGTGAAATACGAAAAGGTAACAGGAATAAGCCTTGAAGGAAATATAAAAAAGGTAAAAACAGATAAGGGAGAGTATGATGCAAAGTCTGTAATACTTGCAACAGGAGCAAAGAACAGACCGCTTGGACTTCCTAATGAGAAAAAGCTTGTAGGTTCAGGTGTTTCTTACTGTGCCACCTGTGACGGAATGTTTTACAGAGGCAAGGTGGTCGCTGTAAACGGAGGCGGTAATACCGCTATAGAAGACGCGACATTCCTTGCAAATGTGGCAAATAAAGTATATGTAATACACCGCAGAGACGAATTCAGAGCCGAGGAAGCGGTAGTAGCGGCATTAAAGAAAAAGGACAATGTAGAGTTTGTTCTTAACTCAAACATTGTAGAGATCAAGGAAGAGTCTTTTGCAGTAAGCGGAGTGGTAGTGGAAGATAAGAATACACATGAAAGAAGAGAGATTGCTATAGACGGTCTGTTTGTGGCAATAGGTCAGGTACTGACAATACCGCTTTTGCACAGGTTGTAGAACTTGATAAGGCAGGCTATATAGTAGCCGGAGAAGATTGTAAGACAAAGACTGAAGGTATATTTGCGGCAGGAGACGGCAGAACCAAGGAAGTGCGTCAGCTTGTAACGGCGGCAGGAGACGGTGCTGTAGCGGGAATTGCTGCGGCAAAGTACTGTGAGGCATTTTAATTATAAATATAAAAGAGGAAATAAAATGAGCATATATGATTTTAAGGTAAAGAACAATGAAGGTAAGGAAGTAAGCCTTAGGCGATTACAAGAATAAGGTTGTTTTGATAATAAATTCAGCAACAGAGTGTGGATTTACACCACAGTATGAGCAGTTACAGAAGTTATATGAGGATTATAAGGATAAGGATTTTGTTATACTTGATTTCCCATGTAACCAGTTCGGACATCAGGCACCGGGAAGTGATGCTGAGATTGCAAAGTTCTGCAGCTCAAGATTCGGTGTAACTTTCCCGCTTTTCTCAAAGATTGATGTAAACGGTGACAGTGCAAGCGAGGTATTCAAATACCTTAAGAGCGAAAAGGGATTTGCAGGTTGGGGAGCCGACAACGATATGTCAAAGCTTCTTACAAAGATGCTTAGTGAGGCGGATCCTGATTACGCAAGCAAGCCTGATATCAAGTGGAACTTTACAAAATTCCTTATCGATAAGAACGGAAATGTTGTAAGAAGATTTGAGCCTACTGAAGGTGTTGCAGTAGTTGAAGAGGCTGTTAAAGAATTAGTTTAATTTTAATGAAGAAGACATAAGGAGCGTTTATGAAAATAAAGGCTCCTCAAAAGTCTTTTTAAAAAGGAAAGAGGAATGTAAAAAATGGCAGGTAAGTATGACTCATTAAAACTTGAAAATCAACTTTGTTTTCCGCTATATGCTTGCTCAAAGGAAATCGTAAGGAGATATAAAACATACTTAGATAAATTGGATTTGACATATACACAGTACATTGTAATGATGGTGATGTGGGAAGAAAAAGAACTCAATGTTAAAGAACTAGGTGACAAGCTTTTCCTTGATTCAGGTACTTTGACTCCTGTACTCAAAAAGCTTGAAGCCAAGGGATATGTAACCAGAGAGCGTTCAAAGATAGATGAGAGAACTCTGATAGTAACTTTGACAGACAGCGGAAAAGAGCTTAGAGAAATGGCTGTTGATATTCCTGTAGGAATGAGAGGATGCCTTAAATTAAGTGATGAAGAGATGATACAGCTTCGCACAATGCTAGGTAAGATTCTAAGCGATATGGGAGATGTGGAATAAAATCCGGTAAAGGCTACGGAGCGATTATAATGGGTGCGGAAAAAGAATTTTGTGATATATATGATGTAAATAAAAGACCTACAGGAAAAACTGTAGACAGAGCCGCCATAGCTCTTAATGATGACGAATACTTTTTGATAGTGTCTGCAGTTTTGGTAAGTGCGGATAAAAAGATACTTATAACAAAGCGTGATAGAAAAAAGCTGTGGTCGCCCGGTATGTGGGAGATACCCGGTGGCGGAGTAAAGTCAGGCGAGTCTTCCTTAGAAGCGATATACAGAGAAATACTTGAGGAGACCAATATAAACCTTTTTGGTAGATACTATAAAATCCTTCAAACTCAAAAGAGAAAGACTGTTGAGGGCAATAAATATTTTGCGGATATATATTGTTTTGAGATTTCACAAGATGATATAGAAAATATAAAAGGTCAAAAAGGAGAAGTGTCCGACTACAGACTTGCAAGTATAGAGGATATAAAGGAAACAGCAAAAAGATAATAAGTTTCTTCGCTATGAAGATTTAAAAAGATTTTTTTGTACAAATGCATAAGTTAAAGAAATATGAAGAGCCATGAGGGAAAACCTTGTGGCTTTTTGTTTAGATACAACTATCATACCACTCGGCGACGCAGCTCGGGGGTACGCTATTATATCACAAAATATATATGTATGTACCATCTAAATTTACCATAAAAAAAGATTACTTTTTTCATGAAAATAAGGTAAAATGTAATTAACAGCTAAGTTTTTGAAAATAAAGTATATGGCATACTTTGAAACTTAAGCATAACTGATTTTCATAAGAAAGGAGACCGTATGAAAAAAGGTTTATTTCTTGGAGCAGCGTTGACGATAGGTACATTGGCAATGACAATACCTACATTTGCGGCAAACGGCAGTTGGAAAGAGGATAATAAGGGCTATAAGTATCAGTTTTCCGACGGTACTTTTGCACATTCGTCATGGTTAAGTCTTGATAATAAGTGGTATCATATTGACAGTCAGGGATATATGCAAAAAGGCTGGCTAAAAGACGGTGATGATTGGTACTATCTGAATACCGATAACGGACAGATGCAGGAAGGTTGGTCAAAGATCAATGATAAATGGTACTATTTTGACCCTATATATGGCGGCAGAATGGCTGTAGACAGATATGTTGATTTAATGAATGAAGAGCATAAAGACTATTATGTGGACGCAAGCGGTGTATACAATCCTGAAGGAAAGCCCGGTGCAAAGGTGGATGCAAGAAAGATATCAACACAGGCTTTTGAGAAAAAGGCTGTTGAGCTTATAAACAATGAGAGAGCAAAGTATGGTGTTCCGTCCTTATTTGATGACAGTATGTTTGCAGACAGTGTGCATGTAAGAGCTAAGGAGCTTTCGCAGAAGTATTCACATACAAGACCTGACGGAGACAGTTACCTGTATGCACTGCCGCCGGGACTTGGATATTACGGTGAAGTTATAGCTGTGGGTCAGACTACACCTGAAGATGCGGTAAAATACTGGATGAGTTCGGAAGTGAACAGAGCTCAAATACTTGGCAAAGATTATGATTCATTCGGTGTCGGATGCTACATAAAAGACGGTATTATATACTGGGTAGCGGACTTCGGTACCAGAATGTAACAGCAATATCCTTACCTATACCCGATGCCCGGGTATAGGTTTTTAATTTTTATATACTTTACTTTTTTTATCAAAATTTCAAAAATAAATTACTATAAACCTATAGACAAAAAGGGTTTATAGTGTTATTATGTATTGCGTAAAACAAAAACGGATACATACAGTATCTTGGAGAATGATTATGGATTTTGGATTTATGAAGCAGGTATTCCCGCTGTATATACATGCAGCCATACTGACACTTAAGATCGGTATACTCGGAATAATACTTGCAATAGCGGTGGGGCTTTTATGCACACTGATTTTACATAAGAAAATACCGGTGCTTAGGCAATTGGTAAGCATATATATAGAACTTAGCAGAAATACCCCCCTACTTATACAGCTGTTTTTTATATACTACGGTTTACCGAAGCTGGGTATAAAGATAGATGCCTTTATCTGCGGAGTAATAGGACTGGCCTTCCTTGGAGGAAGCTATATGTGTGAGGCTTTCAGAAGCGGGATAGAAACTATAGATAAGATACAGGAAGAGAGTGCACTCAGTCTCGGACTCAGTCACAATCAGGCACTTTTCTATATACTTCTTCCACAGGCAATTTCAATAAGTACACCTGCATTTGTAGCAAACATCATATTCTTATTGAAAGAGACATCAGTATTCTCGGCTATAAGCTTGATGGACTTGATGTTTACGGCAAGGATTTGATCGGAATTTATTACAAGACAGTAGAGAGCCTGGCACTTTTGGTATTTTTCTATCTTATTATATTACTGCCGGTTTCCATACTGGGATCCTATGTAGAAAGGAAGGTGCGTTATGCCGGATTTGGGTCTTAATGTTATATTCAAAGGCAAAAACGCCGTAAGACTTTTGGGAGGAATGGGAGTAGCCTTAAGGATAAGCTTGATAGCGGTTGTTATCAGCATACCTCTCGGTATACTGGTAGGAATACTTATGACATTTAAAAATCCTATACTTAAGGCGGTGCTTAGAGTATATCTTGAATTTATAAGAATAATGCCGCAGCTTGTACTTTTGTTTATAGTATTTTTCGGAAGTACAAGAGTAATAGGCGTGGACATATCAGGAGACCTTGCAGCTGTTATAGTATTCAGTCTCTGGGGAATTGCGGAGATGGGAGACCTCGTCAGAGGAGCAATTATCAGTATCCCGAAGCACCAGTACGAAAGCGGTGAGGCGTTGGGACTTAGTAAGAGACAGATATTTGTATACATTATAATACCTCAGACAATAAAGAGACTTGTTCCGCTTTCAATAAACTTGATTACCAGAATGATAAAAAACCACATCACTTGTACTTATGATTGGTGTGGTAGAGGTAATAAAGGTGGCACAGCAGATAATAGAGGCAAACAGAACGGCAAGCCCGAATGCGGCTTTCGGAGTGTACCTGGCGGTATTTTTGATGTACTTCATAGCATGTACTCCTATAAGTATGCTTGCAAGATATTTGGAAAAACGAAGATAAAGTGACGGAAGGAGAGATTATGCCGGCATTATTGGAAATAAAAAATGTTGTAAAAAACTATGACGGCAAGACACCTGTACTTGACGGTGTGAGCCTTGAACTGAACAGGGGCGAAGTAATAGTTTTGATTGGACCGAGCGGTTGCGGCAAGTCCACACTGCTTAGATGTATCAACGGTCTTGAGGCTATACAGGGCGGAGAGATTTGCCTTGAAGGTAAGGCTATTGACTACAATAAAAAGGACTTGACAGGACTTAGACAAAAGATAGGTATGGTGTTCCAAAGCTATGAGCTTTTTCCACATATGACAATACTTGACAATATCATTTTGGCTCCTACAAAGGTCGCCGGAGTGAATAAGGAGAGTGCAAAGAAAGAAGCGATGGAGCTTTTGGAAAAAGTAGGACTTGCACATAAGGCGAAGGCTTATCCGAGAGAGCTTTCAGGCGGTCAAAAGCAAAGAGTGGCGATAGTACGAGCACTTGCAATGCACCCTGAGATTTTATTATTTGACGAGGTTACGGCGGCTCTTGACCCTGAGATGGTCAGAGAGGTACTTGATGTAATGCTTGATCTTGCAAAGCAAGGTTCCACTATGATTATCGTTACTCATGAGATGCAGTTTGCCGAGGCGGTTGCAGACAGAGTATACTTCCTTGACAAGGGCAATATAGTGGAGACAGGAAGGCCGAAGAGCTTTTTTTACCGCTCCTAAGACTGAGAGAGCAAGACAGTTTTTGAATATATTTGAATTTGAGTCTATAAAGGATGAAAAGGAAGAGTATAACATATAGTGAAAAATTCGGGTATTACCCATAATAATATATATAATAAAGATTTATTGGAGGATTAAATATGAAGAAAATTAAGTTGATAGGTTTATTAGGTGTTTTGGCTGCAGGTGTATTGGCACTCAGTGCTTGCGGTTCATCGGCAAAGACTGCAGATGCAAGCGGAAAAGGCGGCAAAAACAACTTCAGAACACTTGACGAGATAAAGAAGTCAGGTACTATAAATATAGGTGTGTTCTCAGACAAGAATCCGTTCGGATATGTAGATGAGAACGGTGAGTATCAGGGATATGATATTTACTTCGGAAACAGACTCGCTAAGGACCTCGGCGTCAAGATAAACTATGTAAGTACAGAGGCTGCAAACAGAGTTGAATACCTTGAGACAGGAAAAGTTGACCTTATACTTGCAAACTTTACCGTTACACCTGAGAGAGCGGAGGCTGTAGATTTTGCACTTCCATATATGAATGTAGGCCTTGGAGTTATCTCACCTGAGAACAACAAGATAGACAGTCTTGACAACTGGAATCCTAATGATGAGATGATCATTATATCAGGAACAACTGCTGAACCTTACATGATTAAGAATTATCCTAATATAAAGCTTCAAAAGTATGATACATATGCAAATGCCAAGAATGCACTTCTAAACGGAAGCGGTAAGGCATGGGTGAATGACAATACAGAGGTACTTGCATTTGCAAAGAGCAATCCGGGATATGTTGTAGGTATTGACGATCTCGGAGTAAAGGACACCATTGCACCTGCTGTAACAAAGGGTAATACAACATTGCTTGACTGGGTAAACACTGAGATTGAGAATCTCGGAAAAGAGAACTTCTTCCACGAAGACTATGAAGCAACACTTACAGATACATACGGTGCACAGTATGCGGATACTCTTGTAATAGAGGGCGGAAAGACAAACTAAATATTAGGGCTGTTTGTAATCATTAGCGATTACAGGCAGCTTTTTGCTTTATAAAATATAAAATTGCGATATAATGGTATAAATTACAGTTGAGAGGTGGAATATGACAGTTAATGAAGTAATGGAGAAGATGATTGTAGCAAGTCAAGGAAGCTTTCATGATATAAATCACTTTTTGAAGGTCTGGGCTTATGCAAGAAATATCGGTATGGGCGAAAAGCTGGATGAGGATACTCAAAAGACTTTGGAGATGTCCGCTATAGTTCATGATATCTCATGTCCGTCACTTAGAGAAAAGTATGGAAATGCAGACGGTAAAAAGCAGGAGGAAGTATCATCTCCTATGATAAGGGAGTTCTTTGCAGATACGGATGTAGAGAAAAGTGTGGTGGACAGAATAGATTATATGATAGCACATCACCATACCTACACCGATGTGGACGGTATTGATTTGCAGATACTGCTTGAAGCGGATTTTTTGGTGAATGCGCAGGAGATGAATATAAAAAAGGACGCAATAGAAGAGATGATGAAGAATGTATTTAAGACTGAGACAGGAATCAGATATCTGAAAGAATTATTCTTAATCTGAAAAAGAACCCCAATGGGTTCTTTTTTATGCTCAGTTTTGTGTCGGAGGGAGCAGCACTACAAGCATCTGTGCAGTCTCTGTTCCTATATTGGTTACGCATTTTTTGCTTCCGGGTGCGATATGTACACTGTCACCTTCTTCAAGTACGGTCTCACTGCCGTCATCACCTTTAAAGAGCATCTTGCCCTTGATAATGTAGTAGATGGACTCGAGAGGATTTGCACCGTACTCAGTTCCGCCGCCTGCAGGAAGGAAATGTGAAAGTCCGCATACGAGCTTTCCGCCGTCTATATCGGCAGGGTCGTGAAGTCTTGTAGCTTTGCACTCTATGTCCGGGGAGCCTCATACGCATAGTAACCATCTTTTTGTAATCTTAAAACCGGTCATTTCTTATCTCCTAATAAATTTATTTTAGTCTGAAAACGAACTAAGACTAATTTGTTGTCTTTAATATAACACTGTGAAAAAAATATTAGGAAATACATTTTATTACTTATTGTTATGCATTTTTTATATAACAATCCGATTACATATATATATTTATACTATTTCTCTCCGTCTACATACACATTGTGGTTGATTATATGTGTACGTTCCAATGTATATGAGTTGTTGTCAGCGTTCAAATGAACCGTATAATCTTCGCCATTGTATCTTACTATTATTCCGTCCTTTAATGTAGTGGAGTTTACCAAAACATTGTAAGGAGAAACATTGTAGTCTGTAGCTACGCTTTCAATAAATTTTAAGAGTACATGAGACTGTGAAAAATCACGGTTGTTCTGTGTGTAATGCTCCCACCTGAATACCTAAAAGTATAAAGGTCAAAACCACGATGCCTATTGAGATATCTCTAAGCCTCGTCTTCATTCTGTCTTTCATAAACTTAAAGCTTGTAAGTATAACAATTGCTAAAAGTACGATAATAACTGCAGAGCGTACAATCAAACCTGTTGACTGGGTTTTTGTTATGTAGTCCAGTGTGTAAAAATTCATAATAATATTTCCTTTCTGCATATAAAACTTGAAGGATGTAGCCTCAAAGCAAAGTTACCTGATTTTAGGATAGGCTGTGATATAGAGCTCACCGTTTACATATTCACCGAGAAAGACATCCTGTATGCTCTCTATGCCCTGTTCCTTTATATAGTCAAGGAGCCACTCTTCTGTATGTCCTATAAGCTCCAAGATATCATGATTCAGCTTACCGTTTGAAATAATAGGGAACTTAGGTGTGGCGGACTGCATATCTATGATTGTCAACTTACCGTTGGTCTCCATAATAGCCGATTTTACTTCCTTGGTGGAGGTAAGTCCCTCCATCCTTATATGCAGCATAAGCTGTTCGGCGGAGAGTCCGACTTTGGCACAGTTTGCAACATTTACAACTCCGTTTTTTTATAAGTACAACAGGATTTCCTACGACCAAAGATTTTATAAATTTCAGGTTGACCATCAGTTTTACGATGATGACAACAAGTGACCAAACAAGTGTAAATATCAGGAATGTCAAAATAGATATGGAAGTATTATAAATAACACCACCGATAATACCGCCGAGAATGTAGTTTTGTATCTGGTTCAAAGGAGTATTTACAGAGAATTCGTATTTACCCAGTATATGTATTTGCAATATCGTTACAAGGATGCCAAGGAAAAATTTGATTCCAACCAACAAATATATATTCATAAATCACCTCAATAAGTTTATAATTTCTACATACTGTCTGCCATTTGATAAGTATTTTTGAAAAAGTGAAACTTAGTATTTTATAACACTTTGTAAATAATATTGCAAGTATAATTTCAGTATATATTTGAAGCTTCAATAAGCGCCTTTGTATACTCGTTTTTAGGATTATGTATAATCTGTCCCGCAACATTTTTTTCAACTATATGACCTGATTTCATCACCGCCACATCATCACACATATGATGCACCAAAGAAATATCGTGGCAGATAAAAAGTATCGCCATGCCCATCTCTTCTTTAAGGCTGTTTAATAATGCTATTATTTTCTTTTGTACTATCATATCAAGTGCCGAGGTGGCCTCGTCACATATTAAAAGCTTGGGAGAAGCTGCTATAGCCCTTGCAATGGCGGCTCTTTGACATTCACCACCGCTGACTTCATTCGGATATTTGTCATAGAATGATGCATCCAGTCCGCAGCGATTTAAAAGTGATATTGCATTACTTTTATAATTGCCTGTAATACCGAAGTTTTTCAGGTTCAGAACAATACTGCCGCCGAGAGTTCTTGAAGGGTTGAAACTTTCTCTTGGCAGCTGAAATATCATCTGAATGTCCTTATATATTTTTTTGTACTGTGAAAAGTTAAACTTACTTATACATCGGTCCTCAAAATATATTTCACCTGATGAGACAGGTATAAGACCTGCTATAGCCCTTGCAAGTGTACTTTTTCCGGAACCGCTCTCACCGACTATACCCAGGCATCTGCCCTGACTGAGTGAAAGGTTGATATTTTCAATACTTGGTCTTTTTGCTCCTGCAAATTGTTTTGTCAGGTTCTTTATGGTTAAAATATTTTTATTCATATATACTCCAAAATAAAAAGGGGAGACAAAAGTCTACCCCAAAGCGGAAAGTATCAGCTCCTTTGTAAATTCACTTTTCGGAGAGGAGAGTACTTCCTTTGTATTTCCGTAATCCGCTATTTTACCGTGGTGCAAAACCATGATTGTATCTGTGATACTTCTTGCTATCTTGATATTATGTGTCACAAGGATAATTGCGGTATTATACTTTTCTCTAAGAGATTTAAGCTCATTCACTATCTGTACGGCCACTATCGGATCAAGTGCACTTGTAGGCTCGTCTGCAAGTATAATTGAAGGCTTGTTAAGCATTGCCAGTGCAATTCCCCACCCTTTGGTTCATACCGCCTGAGAGCTCAAAAGGGGTAGGATGACAATATCCTTTCAGGGTCAGGCAAAGACAGGCTCTCAAAGATATGTACTGCCGTATCAAGTGCGTCCCTCTTTGAAATTGCACAATGCGCTCTCATACTCTCAAATACCGTATCGCCGACAGTTTTTAAAGGGTTGGTATGAATACCCGATTCCTGAAATACCATACTGATACTCTTACCTCTGATATGTCTCATATCTTCTGCATTCAGTGAAAGCAGGCTCATGTCTTTAAATAATATATCTCCTTTGGTCACTTTAGGTCCTTCAAGTGAAAGTATACTTTTTAGCAGTGTGGATTTTCCGCATCCGCTGTTGCCGACTATCCCAAGTATTTCACCGGATGAGAGTGAAAATGATATATCATATAGTACCTGCTTTTTTTCGTATGAGATATTCACATTTTGAAATTTCAAAAGTTCAGTCATTATTCTATTACCAAATCCTTACTGAATTCATAGTAGTCACTTGGCATCGGAGTCAGTCCTTTTACGTTTTTTTCTTGCTTACAAGGCTCATTTGTAGATGTGAAACAAATATAAATCCGCAGTCATCCACCAAAATATCACTCATCTGTTCTGCAAGTTCATCACGCTTGGCAGAGTCAAATGTAGTTGATAATGTCTTTGCAAGCTCATCAAGCTCGGCATTTGAATAGTGTCCTCTGTTCTTCGGTGAGTCTGAAAGAGAAGTCATATCAAAAAAATATGCCTTGTTTCCTGTAGGATTTGTTACCATAGCACTTGCAAGTATATCCCAGGCTTTAGAATCCTTCATAACTTCAAGGTAGTTCTCAGTACTGTTTATATTTACCTTTATTCCGATATCCTTAAGGTTTGACTGTATACTCTGTGCCAAAACAGGTAATTCACTTCTGCCGGGATATGTAAGGAAGTTTATTTCAAAGTTTTTGCCGTCCTTGTCGACATAGCCGTCATTGTCGCTGTCCGACCAGCCTGCGGCACTAAGAAGTTCCTTTGATTTATCCGGTGAGAAAGAGTAGTTCAAACTGTCGCCGTCTTGCATTGGGAAAGGTCCGTTGGCTACTTTGCCGTGACCGCCAAGCAGCACATTGACAAAGCCGTCCTTATCAATTGCCATAGCTATAGCGGATCTGATATTCTTATCCTGAAAAAGATCGTTGTCAAAGTTTAACTGTAAGAAGAAAGCCCTGCTTGTAGCGGCGGAATTTATATTGTAGTTGTCGTTTTCAAACAGAGGGTAGCTCGCATAAGGGAGTCCGTATACGGCGTCAAGTTCTCCTGATTGTAATCCCATAGTTAAGGTGTCACCGTCCGTAACCGACTTTACTTTTATATTTGTTTTTGCGACATTGCCGTCCCAATAGTCGTCTCTTGAAGTTAAGTCAATCTCTGTGTCCGATACGGCTGTTGCCTTATAAGGGCCTGTACCCGATACATTCTTATTTGCATCCACACCTGTTTTCATATCTATAAGAGCGGAGTAAGGCTCAGCAAGAAAATTTATCAGTGCGGGATTGGGTTCTGTGGTAATAAATGTAAGAGTTTGACCGTCAGCCTTTATCTCACTTATTTTCATATCCTTAGGTGCTCTGTCATGCACTGCAAGTAAATCTTCAAAACATTCCTTGGCGGCTGTTGCATCCAGCTTTCTGCCTGATGAAAAGTTTATATTGTCCTTTATCTTGACTTCAAGTGTGTTGTCATCTATGAATTTGTAAGAGTCTGCCAGCCACGGAGTAAGCTCAAGCTTGTCATTTAACTTAAAGAGTGTCTCACCGACTCCGTAACGTACCAGACTCCAACCTGAGTAGTCCTCATGAGGATTAAGACCTGCATCGGACATTCCGACACCGTAGCTGCTTGTACCGTAGACAAGGGACTTTATACTATCTTCCTTAGAGACGGCACTTTCATCTTTTGATTGTGCCGACTTTTGCGGAGCACTGCAGGCGCCCAAAAGCAAAGTTCCTATAATTGCGACAGAAAGTAGTTTCATTTGTTTTTTCATATTCATACTCCTTTATTTTAAGCTGTAAACAGCTATTTTGCTTGATAATAATCTCTCAGTGCTTCACCGAATATATTGAAGACGGAGACTGTGATAAATACGGCTATTCCGGGAGAGAGTGTGATCCAAGGTGAAAGTTGAAGCAGGCTTCTGCTTTCATTTATCATACTTCCCCACTCAGGTGTAGGAGGTGTAGCTCCGAGACCTAAGAATGAGAGTGCCGCCAATTCCATAAGACTTGTGCCTATATCAAGGCAGGCGGTCACAATAATTTGCCCGATTATATTGGGCAGTATTTCCGTAAAGACTATCTGAACCGTACTGCTGCCGCTTAGTTTGGCCGCATATATATAAGTTGAAGTTTTTGTAGACAGTACAAGACCTCTTGAAAGTCTTGCGTACCTTGGCCAACCTACGCTTGCCAGTGCAATGACGGCACCGAAAATACCGTTTTTGAAAAGTCCTGCGGTGGCAATGGCAAGTACAAGTCCCGGAAAGGCTAAAAATATATCTGAGACACGCATAAGAACGGTGTCCGCAATTCCCGAGAGGTAGCCGCAGAATACACCTATGACTACACCGGTTATCGCCATCAAAAGGACTACTGCCAGAGCGGAAAATATACTTATTTTGCTTGCGGCAATCACCCTTGAAAACATATCTCTTCCGTATATATCCGTACCCATGATATGTGCAAGCGAAGGAGGTTGCCTTGATATCATAAGATTTTGTTTTGATACATTATACGGCGTGAGATATGGCGAAAAGAATGCAAATATCAACAGCAGCGCTACAAGAATTGAAGGAATCAGGATTTTTTTATTTCTCATTTTTGCCTCCAAGTCGCAGCCTCGGGTCAAGGAAATAGTAGGAAATATCCGCCAGAAGATTTACAAAGACGTATATAAACGCCATCCAAAGTACATAAGCAAGGATTACAGGGTAGTCGCGCAAGTTTATGGACTCTATTGCAAGTTTGCCTATTCCGTCCCACATAAAGATATTTTCAACTATAGCGCTGCCGCCCAAAAGGCTGCCGAAGCTTAGCGCTATGAGTGTAATGATTGTGAGTGATGTAAGCCTTAACACATTGAAATATGACGGTATTTTCTTTTATACCTCTGGCTCTTGCACCGATTACATACGGTTTTGACAGCTCGGCGATGACAAGAGCACGTATCTGCCTGATATATTTGGCACTCATTGCCAAAGAAAGTGTCAAAGTAGGCAGTATAAGACTTTTTATGCCTGTGCCCTGTGATATTACAGGCAGAAGCTTAAGTCTGAGTGCCAATATATAGGAGAGTACAAGTGCCACAAAAAAATTAGGCAGTGAATTGCCTATAAAAGACACAGTCTTTATTATATGGTCAAATATACTGTCACTTTTTATTGCCGAGAGTATACCGAGAGGCAGTGATATAAGTATTGTAACAATAAGTGAAGAGATACTTAAAAGTAATGTGTTAGGCAATTTGCTTAATATATATATAAATACAGGTTTGCCTGAGACATAGCTGATTCCCATATCACCTTTAAGCACTCCAAAAAGCCAATCCAGGTACTGAATGATAAAAGGTCTGTTTAATCCGAGTTCTTCACGTTTTTGACTGATAAGCTCAGGAGAAAGTACTCCGCCTATCGCTTCATATCTTACTGCCACGGCATCTCCTCCTGTAAAGTAGATAAGTGCAAAAGATATGAAGCTGATACCTATCAGAATAGGTATTAACGATAATAATCTTTTAAAAATATATTTATACAATTTGCTCACCTAAAAGGCAAAATTATTTGTTTAAGATAGAGCTTTTAAACATGATAATAGCATATAAAAGAGTGAGAGATATGTCAAGTTGATATTGAGTTTCAAATTAAAACTTAAGTACGGAAATCTGTATATTGTATTTATCGGTATTTTTGTGTACAAGACATAATAGTTTCAAATAAGTTAAAAACAATATTGAAAGATGGTTTGTTAAGGTTTTTATGGTCAAAAAAATTATAAGGAAATTGCTTTTTCTTTTCTTGTCTTGAAAAATATTTAATAAATTTTTGTTATATTGATATAGAAAGTTTTACCACAGTATATTGTAAATTACTCATTGACCAACCACTATATATTGTGTATACTAGGGAAACGTAAGGCAAGAAAGAAAAGCCTGATATTTAAATCAACTGCGAGACTGTCGCAGATTATATATAGTAATATAATTTAAGTAAACTAGGAAGGATTCAGATATGAGAATCATAAAAAGAAGCGGTGCTGAAGTAGATTTTTGATATTTCAAAAATTATAGCAGCTATTTACAAAGCAAATGCTGTAGTGGGCGAAGATGACAAGTTGAAGAAATCACAGGTAGACCGTATTGCCAATACTGTAGAGAACCAGTGCATGAGCATGAACCGTGCTATGAGCGTGGAAGAGATCCAGGATATGGTAGAGGACGGCATCATGAGAGAAAATGCTTATGAGGTTGCCAGAAAGTATATTACATATAGATATGTTCAGAGTATTAAGAGAAAGAATAATACAACGGATGATAAGATTTTATCACTTATTGAATGTGACAATGAAGAAGTAAAGCAGGAAAATTCCAACAAGAATCCTACAGTCGCTTCGGTACAAAGAGACTATATGGCAGGAGAGGTTTCAAAGGATCTTACAGAGAGAATACTCCTTGACAGTGAAGTGGTAGAGGCACATAAAGCCGGAATACTTCACTTCCATGATGCAGATTACTTTGCACAGCATATGCACAACTGTGACCTTGTAAATCTTGAGGATATGCTTCAAAACGGTACAGTTATATCAGGTACATTTATTGAGAAACCGCACAGCTTCTCAACAGCCTGCAATATAGCTACACAGATTATTGCACAGGTGGCATCAAGTCAGTACGGCGGACAGAGCATTTCACTTACTCACCTTGCACCTTTTGTAGATGTGAGCAGAAAGAAAATCCGTGACGAGATTGAAGCCGAGATGTACGGACTTAATGTCTCAAATGAGAGAAAAGAAGAGATTGTAGAGAACAGACTTCGTAAGGAAATCACAAAGGGTGTGCAGACTATACAGTATCAGGTCGTTACACTTATGACTACAAACGGTCAGGCTCCTTTCATTACAGTATTTATGTACTTGAATGAGGCGAAGAACGAGCAGGAGAAAGAAGACCTTGCGCTTATTATCGAAGAGATGATAAGACAGAGATATCAGGGTGTAAAGAATGAGAGCGGTGTGTGGGTAACACCTGCCTTCCCTAAGCTTATATATGTACTTGAGGAGGACAATGTTCGTCCGGGAAGCAGATATTATCACCTTACAAAGCTTGCCGCAAAATGTACCGCAAAGAGACTTGTACCTGACTATGTTTCAGAGAAGAAGATGTTTGAGTACAAGATAGATAAAAACGGCAACGGAAACTGCTACACACCTATGGGATGCAGAAGTTTCTTAACACCTTATGTGGATGAGAACGGCAAGCCGAAATACTACGGAAGATTCAATCAGGGTGTTGTTACAATCAACCTTGTAGATGTGGCACTTTCATCAGGCGGAGATACTACCAAGTTTTGGGATATCTTTGATGAGAGACTTGAGCTTTGCCACAGAGCACTCAGAGCAAGACATGAGAGATTAAAGGGTACGCCTTCAGATGTGGCACCGATACTTTGGCAGTACGGAGCACTTGGAAGACTAAAAAGGGTGAGCCTATAGATAAGCTCTTATACGGAGGCTACTCTACAATAAGTCTCGGATATGCGGGACTTTATGAGTGTGTAAAGTATATGACCGGAAAGAGCCACACAGATGATGCCGCAAAAGCCTTTTGCACTCAGCGTTATGCAAAGGATGAACGACAAGTGTAACGAGTGGAAGAAGGCTGAGAACATCGACTATTCTCCGTACGGTACACCGCTTGAGTCTACAACTTATAAGTTTGCGAAGGCTCTTCAAAAGAGATTCGGTATCATAGAGGGCATCACAGACAAGAACTATATTACAAACAGCTACCATGTTCATGTATCTGAGGATATAGATGCGTTTACAAAGCTTAAGTTTGAGAGTGAATTCCAGAAACTTTCACCGGGCGGAGCTATCAGCTATGTGGAGGTACCGAATATGCAGGACAACCTTGAAGCTGTAATGAGTCTGCTTGGATTTATCTATGACAATATCATGTACGCCGAGCTTAACACAAAGTCCGACTACTGTCAGGAATGCGGATATGACGGTGAGATTAAGATTGTAAAGGATAAGGGCAAACTTCTATGGAAATGTCCGAAATGCGGAAATACTGATCAGAGTAAGCTCAATGTGGCAAGAAGAACCTGCGGATATATAGGAACACAGTTCTGGAACCAGGGAAGAACACAGGAGATAGCGGACAGAGTACTGCATCTGTAATAAAACAAAAAAAGCTGTTGCACATAAATGCGGCAGCTTTTTTAATGCAAAAAGGGACTGTCGGGAAATAAGTAATTTTACTTCTCGCAGAGCGAAATAGAAATATCCTGACAAATACAAGGCGTTTTGGCTTTGTTACTTTGCCAGGATATTTTGTTTTTCTATACTGTCTATTTTTGGGCATAACCCTCCTTGGCTGAAATTTTTGTCTTTAAATTTTTTTCTTATGCGGTTTTTCTCCTGTGGTTTGCCTTCAAATTTTTAGTTTTACATGGAGAAAACGATGATATTTATTTATATTTCTTCCCTATTGCAAAAAGCATAAATTCTTTATATACCTTATCTGAAGAACGATAGTTGAAGCGTCGGAAATCTTCATTTTCTTTTTAGATATAAGAGATTTTTCTCACTACGATAACCGCTGTCTGTCTGCCGTCACTTCTTCAAGTGCTGTTTCAAATGCCCCTTATGCTTTTTCAAGAACCGGAATTAATGTATTATAATCTGTACGATTATTACTTACATAACTATGTACAATAAAAATAATTCTCTACTGCTATCTGTACATTGTATGTAGGCTTTAGCTGCCCGTTCAACATATGATCTTCCTTCATTCGCATAAAGGTTGCCAATAGAATCCAGAAGACCTGCAAGATGACAATTAATGCTTCCACGCCATTCTTTTTGTAATTGTCTCATAAACTGATAGTTTAAGTCATCTAGGATATCTGAAGTAAGTTTCTTACTTTTAAATTCATAAAAAGCATCTCTTTTAGGCTTTCTCCCTTGAGTAAGCCATATAAAAAGCAATATCTCTTTCACATAAATCCACAATACGATCAATAGAGCGTATTCCTCGCATATTTGTATAAGTAATAACTGCATACATCATGACCCGGTTGTACCCGGTTGTACCCTGTTCTTCCCTTGTCCGAACAATTGGCTAACAGTCCGGAAAAATCTAAATCCTCCATAACTTTTTTTAGGATATAGACCGGATCGTCATCGGGTAAACTCAATTCATGGAAACTAAATATAAATTTACCTTTTAAGTATTGAAATATCGTTTTCATATGATAATCCTGTCTTTGACAGTTTCAAAACTTAAAAAAATAGTATTTTATTTTCCTTTGCTTTGTTTTTTTATATTGTTCGCATTTGACCTTTCGTTATAAATTCAAAATCTGTATTAAAATGACAAATCTCATGTAGTTTATCTGTGAGCTCTGTTCGTTTGTATAGAGGTATGAAACCTTGCTCTTTTATATATACAAAATTAAAATCTTTTTAAGGTCTTTTAGAATTTATTCGCATGTATACTTGTGTTCTAAAAAAATTTTTCAAGATATCTGTAAATAATCAAGGCTAAAAAGCAGGTTAAGAAGTGAGACGTAATTCTATCAGTTATTTGTAAAAATAAAATTGAAACGTCTAGTTATTGAAAAACGATAACTAGACGTTACAATAAAAACAAGTGAATTATTTTTAAATATCTGATAGTAAGAGAAAGTTCGAAAGGGATAATGAAATGAAAAACTCCAAAGCTGTATAATGATTTGATCAATGAGAAAAAAATTACCAATGAAATTATTGCAGAATGTGTATATTATGTGAATAAACGAGCTAAAAATTATCGTGATAAAATTAAAGAATACAAAAAATGGAAGGTCCCATCAGCATTTGGAGAGTAATATTGAAAAAGCGGAAGAGGAAATGGGGAAATACTATCAACTAAAAAGAAGAATTTTTGAAAGTATTTACCCCTGAATCTGATCCACAAACAATTCATTGGCGAAAAAGAAAAAAAGAGTATATAGTTATGAAAAAACTATGAGAAATTGTTGAAAAGAAAAAACTAATGATATTTTTTTGGAAAAAAATAGTTACTATGATTACGATAAAGATATGGAGATCGAGTTTTTTTGATTATCATCTAGGAACAAAAAAATATCTATATTTCTTATATTGCGAAATTGGGGAATATAGTTTTCATTCACCCGTTTCTGAGAAAATTGCCGAAAAGCAATACAGAATTAGAAATTCAAGAAATCGACGAAAATTTCAAAACCCATGGCTCTAAGAATGAAGGATTGCTGTCAATGCAATTTGTAAAAAGTCTTGGAATTACTGCAAAGCGAAGATTATACAATTGTGGATTAAGAGTAAAACAATGAAATGTGCATTATGTAAACAAATGGTCGAAGAATAAGATGATTAAACCAAAGGATTTAGTTGAATGCTTTATAAGACTAAATCCTTTTTGTTTGATTTTAATTAGCTAAGAATTATGATAAAATAAAGTAAGTATATTTTTATAGTTATAATTCTGTTTTTTTCAAATCGATATTCAAAAATAGATTTTACTCAAACTGACTTTGATGTTGAGTTAATAAGAGGTAGATTGAAAAACTGATCCAGATACGGCTTTTTCTGGTCAGGACGAACAGATGGCATTGGAGGCATGGATGTTGCGAAAAAAATAGCAAAAAATAAAGGAGGAGTTACATTAGATCTACGATTGATGATACGAATATTGTAATGCCTGAATGGGATTTTAATACTCCTTCAAGTGTAACAGCTTGGGAGGAAGCTTCGAATGTATACGCAGCGCAAGTATCTGGTGAAATAAGAGCTGTAGTTGGTAGCGAACTACGACCAGGAAATATTTGGGAAAACATCGAACTACCAAGATTGAAGGACAATCCAAATGTTACTAAGATTACAACAATAGATCCTAAAAACAGGGGTAGAAAAAAATTATATTCGAGAGGTAGAAATGAAAAATTACAGGAACAAGATCAACAATTACTTTTGATTTAGAGAATGGTTTCCTCTTAAAAAGCACAAGGAGAATTGCTGATCAATAAAAAAATTTGTTGTTTATAAAGATAGTATGACACAATGGGAGCCACCTCATGAGAATCTTCCGATAACTCAAAGAGAAATAGAAAATATTATTAATACAGCTAAAAATGGAGAGCAATCAAACTATTCAACTAGACTTTTGTATAATTATGTTGTATTCTAGGAGAAATGAATCTCTATACAGCTGGTCAGTTTGCCTATCATGGGACCAAGTTTCTAGGTGGAAGCGAAGAAGACGCTCAAACCGCAAACTTTTTAGGGAACCTGATAGGAGGGTATACAGCTTCTTCAGCAACTAGCAAGTTTAGTCTCAATAAGGTGAAAGTAGATGTCGGAGTACCGAAGTATAACCGAGAGCAGATTCTAAAGAATATAGAAGAAAGCAGGCTTGCGAGAGAATCCAGCAACTTTGACCAATATTTGGCGAAGGAGAAACTCCAACGAAGCTTAAACAAATCCCCATTAGTTAGTCGGGAACTTCCGAAGGTAAAGGGTGTACACGATGTCGAAGTACCGAATGAATTAAAAGATAGATTGTTAAATCAATTCATCAATGCGAAAAAAATTCTCATGAGTTAATGAATATCTTGCATCATCAGGATGAGGAATTGAGAGGGCGTTTGTTGGAAAATGATATTTACTAGCGAAAACTAATTGAGACATTTCGTACACAATGGTTATTCTTTAATAACTAATCATGTTTTAATGCGTAATAGTTTTACATCTCTATGCTTATTGGCTTGAATTGCACTAGCTACAAGCTTGGTATAGGGGTGTTTTTGTTTACTGAAGAAGATAAGTATGTTTTAAAGTTTGAAAAACTATTTTAAACTAAACAAAAGCAAATCTTTAGACGGTCGTGACCATTACTTTGTTTTTTCTATCAAGATAAACAAAGATAGTAGGGAGCATTAGACAGTATGAATACCAGAGACATTGTTTTAGTTTGTAAGAACTAAATCCGAAACTTTTAGAAGACTATAAAAAGGATATCAATGAAAGGCTCAGACAAATTCATGGCTATCAGCCCGCAAAAAAGCTGTTTGAGTTAAATCAAACAGCTTGATAGATACTCACTTAATCAGAGAAAAAACGGTGTTGCACTTATTCTTGCAATTTATCATGTACAAAAACAATAACAATTTAAATGGTGTGAACTTTTTAGTAAATTCTAGCTCAATTCGTGTATTTTTATGGTAAAATTCACACCATTCAATTGAAAGTTACTCAAATTAGATGAAATATTTCTTTCTGAAAACGTGGGAAAACATTGATTTTAAGCGGATATTGAAACTTATTCAAATAAAAAAATGTTTCCAACCAGGTCTTGCTTCAAACTCAGTTTTCATAATTCTAAAAGCATTCTTCTATTTGCCAACGCTTTTCACTTATACTTAGTATTTCACTTACATTATCGTCAAGTAGGTCTGTTGAGACGGCATACATACCATCATACTTGGCTTCCTCATCTATTTTTTTCTGTATTAAGATAGTTATATACATTTGCTGTTTTCACCATCGTCAGTTACCGCAATACTGCCAAGAAACCTGGCCGGATCATTAGGATTTCTTCTTTCTTTTTTGGTACTGCCTCTTTCACCCATATGATTGTGCTTTCTTATTTTTTCCAAACAAAGTCCGGCATCACTACAGTAAATAAACTTTTGACAATCAAACTCTTTTAAAATTTTTTCTTCAAGTGGTTTAATATAGGTTTGTTCATTTTGTATTATAGGGTTTTGGTCTATGTTCTTTGCTTTTGCCATATCTCTTAATGCCATCTTCATCCTCAATCTCAAAATAATAGTTAGTACAATCATAAAAAAGAAGTTTATCATTGCGCTTACCTACTAAATGACTATTTCTATAAGTTTCAGATTGTATAAGGTCACATTCTTTACCGAGTACATTTAAAGAGTGATATACATCATGTAATTGGTAAGATGGTGGCTCTAAAAATCCCATAGAACAAGAGTAACTTGAGCGTTTACCGGAAGGTTCGAGTATTCTTGAGTAAATCAAATCGGATAATATCGAGTTAATATCAAACTTGAAGCTATACTTATCCCTTATCTTTCTGCAAACTTTGTTTAAACCAAGTTGATAATAAAAGCACTGTAAAAACAGGTAACCTCCACGATAGAAGACTTGTTGCTGTGGCTGTAATCTTTTGCTTGAGTTAAAAGAAATATTTACTATTTTATCTTTTTTGTACTTCTGTGTTTCAAGTTTTGCCTCAGCACGAGCCCATTTCATAACATCATCTCTAGTGGGTTCATGCTCTTTTAATAAATCAGTAAGAGTGCCAAGTTTGCGTACATTTACAGAGGTGCTAACTCCTTTGTCATTTATAAAGCTTTTGGAAATGTAGAAGGACTCTGCATTTTTTTGATTTTGATGTAGTAACTTTCATAGATAACTCCACACCTTATTATACTAGAAAATACTATATATTAAAAACGAATATTTTGACAAAAAAATTTCAAGTGAGAAGTGTAGGCTATATGCGGGTTACAGGACTTTTTATGCCTATTTAGGCAAACAAACTGTCAAAGACCCGGACAACTCCGATTTGCCGAAAAAAATTCGGTAATAGTATCTTATTCTTGACATTCCACCGTAATAATATATAATAATAACAAAGTCAAAACATAATTTTCGCAAATAAAAACAAAGTCAAACAGAAATATTTTCATAAGCAAACATTTTTTTGAGGTGAAATGGCAAAGTGTATTGTTATAGCGGACGACCTGACCGGTGCGAATGCTACAGGCGTATTGTTGAAAAAAATGGACTACAATACCTATACAATGATGAATGCCGAACGGCTGGAGCTTTCGCTCTCGGACAGCTGCGACTGTCTGATGTACCCGACAGACAGCAGGGGCATTGATAAGGAGCTTGCATATAACAGAGTGTATAATGCGGCAAAGCTTCTTTTTAACAGTGAAGTTAAAGTATGGGCAAAGAGAATTGATTCTACTATGAGGGGAAATATCGGAGCCGAAACCGATGCAATACTTAATGTGCTTGGAGATGATGTCATAGCCATAAGCGCCCCCTGTTTTCCGGAGTCAGGCAGAACGGTTGTGGGCGGATATCTCATGGTAAACGGTTTGCCGCTGCATAAGACATCTGTTGCCCTTGACCCCAAGTGTCCGGTAAAAACTTCCAATGTAGCCGATATTTTCAGACAGCAAAGCAAATTTAAGGTTGGCTCGATAAAGCTTGACGATATGATGAGCGGAAAGCATGTACTGGCGGAGCATATGAAAAAACTTGTTAATGATGGAAATCGTATACTTGTATTTGACTGTGTTACTCAGGGAGATTTGGATTTGATTGCCGATGCTCTCATAACCTCAGGACTGAAATTTGCGGCGGTAGATCCCGGGGTCTTTACCGCTACTATTGCAAGAAAGCTTATTACGCCGGTAAAAAAGGATACAAAGCACAAAATTCTTGCGCTTATAGGTTCTGTAAATCCGGTTACAAAGGCACAGGTGGAAGAGCTGTGGCTGAATCAGAGAACAGCATACAATGTTTTTATAAAATCATCACTGATGCTGGAAAACGACGGTATACGAGATGCCGAAATAAAGAGAGTAAGTGATGAGCTACTTGAAAAGTCCTCAAAGTATGAGATATTGACTGCTGTGGGAGACGGTATATATTCCGAAAACAGAATTGACTTCAGTAAATATACCGACAGATATGATAATACAGATAAAATGACGGAAAGAATAAATGATGCATTCGCACAGATAGGTTATAATGTATTGTCGCAAAATCCCACGTTTAAGGGTATATACAGCAGCGGAGGCGATATCACCCAGGCGCTGTGCAAAAAAATTAATACAACCGGACTAAGGCTGTTAGATGAGGTTCTGCCTCTTGCCGCTTATGCCGAGATGATGTCGGGAGATTTTCCGGATATCAAGATAATCACCAAGGGCGGAATGGTAGGAGATGATGATGCGGCAAACCGCTGTATTACCTACCTGAAAGAAAAACTATATATGTAATAAAGGAGGAAAGATGAAAAAGGCACTGATTGCAGTTACTATGGGAGACCCTGCCGGTATCGGACCGGAGATTACAGCCAAGGCACTGGCGGATGAGGCGACGTTTGATTATGCCGACTGCATAGTTATCGGGGATAAAAAAATAATGGAGCAGGCTATACAGATTACAAAGGTACCGTTGAAAATAAATACCGTTTCCAAGCCTGCTGAAGGAAAGTATGAATTCGGGGTTCTTAATCTCATAGATTTGAATAATGTTGATATGAGCGGGTTTGAATTCGGAAAAGTAAGCGGAATGTGCGGCAAGGCTGCATTTGAATATATTGCAAAGGCTATAGAGCTTACAAACACAGGTGAGACCGATGCCGTAGCTACGACCCCTATAAACAAGGAGTCTTTGCATGCTGGAAATGTTCCTTTCATCGGTCACACGGAAATATTTGCCGCTCTGACAAATACAAAAGATCCTCTGACAATGTTTGAAACAAACGGATTAAGGGTTTTCTTTCTTACCAGACATGTTTCACTCAGAAAAATGCTGGATATGATAAAGAAGGAAAGAATAGAGGATTATATAGTCCGCTGTTTGGAGGCACTAAAGCGCCTTGGAGTAAATGACAGGCAAATGGCTGTGGCGGGACTGAATCCTCACTGTGGTGAACACGGGCTTTTCGGCGATGAGGAAATGAAAGAAATAACACCTGCCGTAGAAGAAATGCAGGCTAAAGGTTATCCGGTTACGGGTCCTATAGGTGCAGACTCGGTATTTCATCAGGCTGCTCAGGGAAGATATAACAGTGTGCTGTCGCTTTATCATGACCAGGGACATATTGCAACAAAAACACTTGATTTTAATAAAACGATAGCTATTACTAACGGTATGCCGATACTTAGAACCTCAGTAGACCACGGCACCGCTTTTGATATAGCAGGAAAAGGCATTGCGGATGCGGTAAGTATGGTGGAGGCTATAAGATTGGCTGCAAAATATGCCCCGAATTTCAAGAAAATATAGGAAAGCAATATTGGCTTTCCTTTGTGTAAAAGGACGGCTGCGGGTGATCGGGCGCCTTTTGGCGCTGATGTCCTTACGCCCCCGTGTGCATAAATCAGGAAATGAATAAATTCGTTTCCAATAATTAGAAGGAGGTTTTTATGGTTGGTGGTTTAAGCGGTGAGAGAATGCTGATAGGTCTTATTATAGGCATTATATTTCTTATTGTGCTTGTACTGAAAACAAAGATACATGCATTCATAGCTCTGATTCTCTCGGCAATCGTTATCGGTGTCATAGGAGGCATGCCTTTGGTAAATACGAAGCTGGAGAGCGGGGCAACATTTGGTATTATCAATTCCGTTACTACAGGCTTCGGTAATACGCTGGGCTCTATAGGTATAATTATAGGCTTCGGTGTTGTTATGGGGCAGATTTTTGAAGTGACGGGAGCGGCTAAGAGAATGGCTCTTACTTTCCTTAAGGTGTTCGGTAAGAACAGGGAAGAGGAGGCATTGGCTGTAACAGGCTTTATGGTGTCGATTCCTATATTCTGTGATTCGGGATTTATTATTCTGGCGCCAATCGCCAAGGCTATATCAAGCTACCAAAAAGTCGGTTATTTCCTTGGGAGCGGCACTGGCGGCAGGTCTGGTTATAACACATTCCTTAGTGCCGCCTACACCGGGGCCTCTCGGGGTTGCGGGTATTTACGGAATAGATGTGGGCAAATTCATTCTTATAGGCTTTGTCCTCGCAATTCCCATGACGCTCGCCTGTACGGCATATGCGAGATATATCGGAAAAAAAATTTATCAGCTGCCTGACGAAACTGAAGAGAGCGGATACAAGAGAATGCCTTATCAAAAGCCTGATTACTCACAAGAGGCTAAGCTTGAAGCTGAAAAATATCCCCGGTACCGTGGAATCGTTTTTTTCCCTATACTTGTTCCGATAGTATTGATACTGATCGCGACCGTTACATCTGCTATGAAGCTGAAAGAGGGTTATATGCAGATATTCCAGTTTATAGGTTCGCCTATATGTGCCGTCGGTATAGGACTTGTGCTGGCAATACTTACATTGGGAAGGAGCCTTACCAGAGAACAGATACTTAAGGAAATGGAAAAAGGTATGGCTTCGGCAGGTATTATTATGCTGGTAACCGGAGGCGGAGGTGCACTCGGACAGATAATAAAGGACAGCGGACTCGGAAGCTACATTGCGCAAGGCCTTGCAGGCTCAGGACTTCCTATTGTAATTCTTCCGTTTGTCATAGCTACTTTGATAAGATTTATTCAAGGCTCGGGAACCGTGGCAATGACTACCGCGGCCAGTATTACGGCAGCCATAGTTGCCGAGTCGGGAGGAAACCCGTATATGGCGGCATTGGCCTGCTGTGTAGGCTCGCTTTTTTTCAGCTATTTTAATGATTCATATTTTTGGGTGGTCAACAGGACTTTGGGTGTCAGCGACACAAAAGATCAGATAAGGACTTACTCTATAACCTCCACGATAGCTTGGGCTGTCGGTTTTGCGGAAATAATGATATTAAGTATTTTCTTCCATTAAAGCCTGTGATATACTGTTACTACAGTACAGGCGGGAGCGGTGGCTTTCGCCCTTATAAGCAGGCAGTTATGGTGAACAACAAAATAATTTGCGGTAACTCCACACATATGCAATCACTGCCCGTATGAGCTTTTGATACTGCTATGCTGTGGAGTTTTTTATGCACACGGGGGCGAAAGGACATTAGCGACAAAAGGCGCACGCCCCCAGCGCAGACGAGTAGGGTTGGTTTCACCTCCCCTGCCGGATTGAGGAAGGATATATGCTAAGTGGCGAAAGGCAGCTGGAAATTATAAATATTATCAGAGAAAGCGGTGTGGCAGAGGTGGAATATCTTGCTAAAACATTGGGGGTAAGCACAATGACTATCCGACGAGATTTGAAAAAGCTTGATGAGTCCGGACTTATTGAGAGATGCTACGGCGGAGCGGTGAGAAAAACCGAAGTCACATACGAAGCTAAAAGGATAAAAAACCATGAAAGCAAGATAAAAATCGCCGCAAATGCGGCTAAGTATGTACATGACGGAATGGCGGTATTCCTTGACGCAGGCACAACAACATTTGAGATTGCCAAAAATATAATGAATATAAACAATCTTACCATAGTTACAAATGACATAGAAATAGCTTCACTGCTTGTAAATTCCGACTGTGACCTCATAATATGCGGGGGCACGGTGCAAAAGAGTACAAAAAGCGTATACGGCTACTATGCTATGGATATGATTAAAAAATTCTCTTTTGATATAGGTTTTTTCGGAGCCGCAAGTATTAATGACAAGCTTCAGGTAATGACGCCCACCATTGAAAAAGCTTTTTTAAAAAAAATTGTGATAGAGCAGTGTAAGGTTTCGATACTGGCTGTGGACAATTCAAAGTTTGACAGAGACGGACTTCATATTATAAATGAGCTTTCCGACTACACCGCAGTTATTACAGACAGAGAATTTTCAAGTGAGGAGAGCAGGCTGCTTGATAAATCTGCAAAATCTTAGAGCTGGAGAGCGGAAGCAATGACCCTTTTGCGTATATGCTCACAATAATAGTTCTCAGTACGGCACAAAGCAGGATAAGCGCGGTATCGGTAGCCGGAATGATATTTATGCAGCTTTTACTTGGCATAGCATTCGGAACCGGTTTTGCCATTATCGCTAAATATGTGATTAACAAGGCGATTATAAAAACTCCGGGCTTTGATATAGTATTTATAATCGCCATAGTATTATTGGCATATGCGGCGACGAGCATGCTTGGGGGCAACGGGTATTTGAGTGTATATATTACAGGTATCATACTCGGAAATACCGATATTCTGGGCAAGAAAGAGCTTGTGCCATTCTTTGACGGCATAACCGGACTTATGCAGATAGTTATTTTTTTTCCTTTTGGGACTCCTTGCATATCCTTCAAGGCTTCCTCAGATAGCTCCGACTGCCTTAATTTTGGCGGTCTTTATCACACTTATTGCCAGACCGTTTACGGTATCACTGCTGCTGCCGTTTAAAGCCGGATTAAATCAGATATTTCTTATATCCCGGGCGGGATTTAGGGGAGCGTTATCAATAGTTTTCGCAATAACGGCAACCTTAAATACCGTTTCGGAATATGATATTTTTCACAGTGTGTTTTTTATAGTGCTGCTCTCCATTTTAGTACAGGGAAGCCTGCTTTCGTTTGCAGCCAAAAAGTCGAATATGATAGATGACAATTATGATGTAATGAAAACCTTTTCCGATTACAGCAGTAATCTTCCTATAGAATTTATACAGCTTACGCTCGATAAAAGGTCTGCATGGTGCAATAAGGCCATAAGCGATTTAACAATGCCTCCGGACTCATTGATAGTTTTGGTTAAAAGAGGATATTTTACCGAACGGTCAGACCGTGCTTTTAGAGGGGGATATCATAGTTATCGCGGCAAGGAGCATAGATTTTGATGAGTCGTATATGCTTGTGGAGGAGGTTACTAAAGACACTCTGTAATACGGAGACACATTCATAGAAACTAAAGTTGATTTTCTGTGTCATAGAAACTAAAGTTGATTTTCTGTTGACCTATTTCGAAAAAGTTGTTATAATAGTTAGCCGTGAGCATGGTTACATTATAACATGTAACGGAGAAAGATGGTTGTCGTTAGCCATCTTTTTTTATGTAAACTTAGGGTGGTGTGACTCATTTTGAGCTACACCACCCTTTCTTATGACTATCATTTCCCGACAGTCCCTTAAAAAATTTTATTCTGATTTAACCTTACAGAAGTTTTTCTTACCTCTCTTAATAAGAAGTCCTTCACCTGCAAAGTCCTCTTTTGTAAATGTCTTCTTTACGTCCTTTATCACTTCGCCTTCTACAGATACGCCGCCCTGTTCGATATTTCTTCTGGCTTCGGATCTGGTCTTTGAAAGTCCGCTGACTACAAGTACACCTGAAAGGTCGATAGTGCCGTCTCTGTAATCCTCATCCTGCAAAACATAGGTAGGAACATTGCTCATATCCCCGCCTCCTACAAAGAGTGACTTACTTGCGGCATTTGCCTTTTCGGCTTCTTCCTTGCCATGTACAAGCTCTGTAAGATGCATTGCAAGAATTTCCTTAGCCTCATTAAGCTTCGCACCTTCCCAGCTTGACATTTCCTCTATCTGCTCAAGCGGAAGGAATGTAAGCATTCTAAGGCAGGTAAGTACATCGGCATCCGGAAGATTTCTCCAGTACTGGTAGAAGTCAAACGGAGAAGTCTTATTCGGATCAAGCCAAACGGCACCGCCTACAGTCTTGCCCATCTTCTTACCTTCTGAGTTCAGTAAAAGTGTGATAGTCATGGCATGAGCATCTTTTCCAAGCTTTCTTCTGATAAGTTCGGTACCGCCAAGCATATTTGACCACTGGTCGTCACCGCCGAACTGCATATTGCAGCCGTAGTCAAGGAAAAGTCTGTAGAAATCATAGCTTTGAAGTATCATATAGTTAAACTCAAGGAATGAGAGTCCGTTTGCCATACGATTTTCATAGCACTTTGCTCTGAGCATATTGTTGACTGAAAAATGAGGTCCGATATCACGGATAAAGTCCATGTAGTTTAAATCTCTGAGCCAATCGGCATTGTTTACCATTCTGGCTTTGTTCTCGCCGAATTCTATAAATCTGCTCATCTGCTTTTTGAAACATTCACAGTTGTGGTCTATATCTTCTATAGTAAGTACTTTTCTGAGGTCACTTCTGCCTGAAGGGTCGCCGATCATACCTGTACCGCCGCCAACTAAAGCTATAGGCTTGTTACCTGCCATCTGAAGTCTTTCATCAGGCAAAGTGCCATAAAGTGACCTACATGAAGGCTGTCTGCTGTAGGGTCAAATCCTATATAGAAAGTAGCCTCACCGTTATTTATCATTTTGCTTTATTTCTTCTTCATTTGTGACCTGAGCGATAAGTCCTCTGGCCTTAAGTTCTTCATAACAATTCATATTATTATCCTCGATATATTTTTAATCTAATAAATTGCATAAAAAGTATAACAAAGTAATGAGAAAGGGTCAAGCTTATACTTTTGCAAGTTTTAAAGTTCAACACTTTAAAGCAATAAAGACTTGATAATTTCTTCTTATTACTATATACTGTTTAAATGTTGCAGCCATGCCGGTAAATGCCGATGGCTTAAACTTACAGCTAATTCTACCATGCTCGTTAGAGAGTACCGGGCATCGGTATAAAAATACTTATTTAATAGAAAGAGGAAGTTATGGGAATAAAATATATCAGCAATCTTCCAAGTCCGGAGGAAATAATAGCAAAATATCCTTTAAGAGAGGATTTAAAGGAAAAAGAAAAGAGTTTTGACAAGGATATTGCAGATGTTTTCACAGGAAAGAGTGACAAGTTCCTTGCGGTTATAGGACCTTGCTCTGCAGATAATGAAGATTCCGTACTTGACTATGTTACAAGACTTGCGAAGGTAGCGGATGAGATAAAGGATAAGATAATAGTTATACCGAGAGTGTATACAAATAAGCCGAGAACAAACGGTGACGGATATAAGGGACTTTTGCATCAGCCGGACCCTGAGAAAAAGCCTAATGTACATGAGGGACTTGTGGCTATAAGAAAGATGCATCTTAGAGTGGTGGAAGAGACGGGAATGTTCACAGCGGATGAGATGCTTTATCCTGACAACCTTGGATACCTTGACGATGTATTAAGTTACATTGCAGTAGGTGCAAGATCTGTGGAAAATCAGCAGCACAGACTTACATCTTCAGGCGCGGATGTTCCTGTGGGTATGAAGAATCCTACAAGCGGTGATATGTCGGTAATGCTCAATGCAATATATGCGGCACAGCAGTCACATGAGTTTATATACAGAAACTACGAGATAAAGACTGACGGCAATCCGCTTGCTCATGCGATACTTAGAGGTGCCGTAAACAAGCACGGTCAGTGCCTGCCGAACTATCACTATGAGGATTTGAAACTCTTACATGATTTGTACTTGGAGAGGGATATTGTAATCCGGCGGTTATAGTGGATGCAAATCACTCAAACTCAAATAAGAAGTACAAAGAGCAGGTACGTATTGTAAAAGAAGTTTTGCACTCAATGAGATATTCTGATGAGATCAGAAACTTCGTAAAGGGTGTAATGATTGAGAGCTATATCGAAGAAGGAAATCAAAAGATAGAAGAGCATATATACGGAAAGTCCATTACGGACCCTTGCCTTAGCTTTGAGGACTCAAAGAAACTTCTTTTGGAGATGGCAGAGATTTTATAATGAACTACGCAAATATAAAATACGATGATATAGCCAACGGTCCCGGAGTGAGGACATCACTCTTTGTATCAGGATGTACACATGCCTGCAAGGGATGTTTTAATGAGGTGGCTTGGGATTTTAAATACGGTGAAGAATTCAGTGATGAAACGATCGAGAAGATAATGGCTTCAATAGAGCCTGATTACATATCGGGAATGACTATACTGGGCGGCGAACCTATGGAAAAGGTCAATCAAAGAGGTATTTTGCCTTTAATAAGGGAGTTTAAAAAAAGATTTCCGAATAAGAGCCTTTGGATATACTCAGGTTATACATTTGATGTGGATTTGATACCCGGAGGAAGAGCATACTGTGAGGCGACCCCTGAGATTTTAAAAGCTATTGATGTGATAGTTGACGGAAAGTTTGTGGAGGAACTTTATGATATCACGCTCAGATTCAGAGGAAGCTCAATCAAAGACTTATAGATGTGAAGCAAAGCATAAAAAGATAACAAAGTGGTACTTTGGGAGGGAGACGCCACATTTGCCTCCCACAGTATGTAAGCATATGGAAAAAGACCTTATTGTCAAGGATAAAAACACCATATATAGGAGGCAATCAAGCCTGGTTTTTGCCTCTCGGGTATAAGGATATATGTGAGTACGGCTGTGGTATAGTGGCTGTATGCAATTTTCTTGCTTTGCTTTTTCAGAGCTGAATATAAAAGCGGATATGAGATAAGTAAGGATACATTTATCTCATTTGTACTGAGTATTTATAAGAAATATTTTTGTATACTGAATAATATCTTTATAAAAGGTCTTACAGGCTTTGCACTTGCAAAAGGAATAAACAGATATTTTGTAACCAACAATATAAATATGAAAGCAAAATGGGGACACAGCCTTAATATACTTCACAAGGTGAAACTCAGTCTGCAAAATAACAGACCTGTAATACTTGGAATAGGTCCAAGTCTGTTAAAAAAATCCGGCGGAGTGGATGCCGTTGATATAGATACCGGCAATACTGTAAAGCTGTACTCACACTATGTGACTATATATGACTGCAAAGATGATGTAGGAGATGTATTTTTCTATATTTCATCGTGGGGAAGAAGATATAAGGTTTCTTACAGAGATTTTTGCAGATACCAAAGAAGTACTCTGTTCGGATTTTTGCTTTCAAATATATTGGAGATATAGCCATATTTTAGGATACTGTAGAAGAATTTATTTTTCTGTAGTATCCTTTTCTTATATATATTTTTGGACGGTAGGATATGAAAAGAAAAAACTTTAATCAATCTATAAAATATAAAATAGGTATTTTCATAATTGCGGTAATATCAGCACTTATTGTGGATATATGCTTTGATTTTTTTGTGGTTGAATATACATCTTCCGGATTCGGTGAGATACTTAGAGAGATTTCAGTTTGTTATGAGCTTCAGGATGCCTTGACCAACGAAAAGGCTCAGTTTGCTTATTATATAAAAAACAGAGACAAAAAAGAGGAGCTTTTAAAAAGCTGTGAGAGAACGGATGAGATAGTTGAGAAGCTTCCTCTTGACCTAAGCCATATGGATACTGAGAGATATGCAAGAGTTTGGAGTATAAAAAACAGCTACCCGGTGTATGCCGATAAAAGACAGGAGATTATAGACTCCGACTATGATGCGAAGGATTTTATAGAAAAGGTCTATGATATATATGAGATGCAGGACTATCTGATAGGATACGGCGAAAGGTTGATGGATATTACATTAAGTGAGAACAATGAAATCTATCAGAAGCAGGAAAAATTCTTTAAAAGGCTGCCGTTTATAATAGGTATCGTGCTGCTTCCTATCATAGTGTGGATAATATATATGGCAATCAGATTGCAGGCGTTGATACTCGCACCTATAAACAAGATGGTGGAAGTGTCAAAGAATATAGCAAAGAACAGGTTTTGTGACAGGGATATTGCAGTTAAGAATAAGGATGAAATGGGAGATTTAGTCAATGCTTTCAATAAGATGAAACATGCCACGGCAGGATATATCACAAGTCTTGAGGAAAGATATGAGCTTTCAGAGCTTCTCCATAAGGAAGCTATGGAGAAGATGAAGATGGAAAGAGGTTGAATGAAGCAAGGTTTGATTTATTAAAAAGTCAGATAAATCCACATTTTTTATTCAATACACTGAATATAATAGCGGCATCGGCAAACCTTGAAGATGCCAAGGACACCGAGGATATGATAAGAGCTTTGGGAAATATATTTCGCTACAGTCTAAAGACCGATGAAAAACAGGTGAGCCTTGAGAGGGAGTTAAGTATAGTAAAGGATTATATGTATATACAAAAGATGCGTTTCGGCGACAGAGTATCATATGAAATAGTATCAAAAGTAGATAACGATAAAGTGAATATCCCTTCCTTTTCTTTACAGCCGATAGTTGAGAATGCCATAGTACACGGCATTTCAAAGAAGGAAGAGGGCGGCAAGGTTGTAATAAGAGTTTGGGAACAGGATGAAATGTTGCATATAATAGTTGCCGATACGGGAGTAGGTATGAGCGGCGAGAGGCTGTCTGAACTTCGTGATTTTATGAAAAAAAGATCCACCGCAAAGATAGGTATAGGATTCGGAAATATATATAAGCGTATCAAAAATATTTATAAGACCGGAGATTTGAGGATTTATTCTAAAGAAGGCAAGATGACTGTGGTTTATTTTTTGATACCGCAGGTGTAAATATTTGATCGTGGAGGGGATATGAATTTATTGATAGCGGACGATGAAAATTTGGAACTTAAAGTCCTTGAAAAGACTATAAAAAAACATTTTGTAGACGAACTTGAAATTTTTGCTTCAAGTAACGGTAGGAAGGCGTCACAGATATGTGACGAGGTGAAACCGGATATAGCGCTTTTAGATATTGAAATGCCCGGAATGAACGGTATTGAGCTTGCAAAGTATATAAAAGAAAAGTATGCGGAGTGTATTATCATATTTATAACGGCATATGACAGGTTTGACTACGCCATAGAAGCAATGCATATCAAGGCGTTTGACTATCTTTTAAAGCCTTGGAAAGAGGAAAGACTCTGTGAGCTTATAAATACGGCAATAGAAAATGTAAGAAGTATGCAAAAAACGGACAGTATTGTACATTCTCAAAAAGATATAATAAAAAGATTATATTGACAGAAACTATAAAAAGGATATAAGTGCAAAAGATGTTGCAGGTATACTCGGTTATTCAGATGTATACTTTTCAAAGGTATTTAAGCAACTCTTTGACGACAACTTTATCAACTACCTGACTAAGATCAGGATAGACAGAGCGAAGGTACTGTTAAAGGATGTAAGTTTTAATATAAAAGAGGTCGGAAAAAGTGTGGGTTATGCTGATTCAAATTATTTCACAAAGGTGTTTAAAAGGTCGATAGGTATGAGTCCTTCTGAGTACAGAAGTAAGCATAACGCTTAGGTTAAAAATTTACTTGTTTTATTAAAATATTACTATTTAAAGAATATTTCCTGAAATATAGAATGGATACATAAGGTTTTGAGGCTATGTGATTGGCCTTAGTATTTAGTTTTCGGAGGAAATATGAAAAAGAGATTTTTAGCAATGGCATTGGCTACATTGACAGTATCGGCACTTGCAGGATGCTCTATGAAGAGTCCTGAGATGACTTCCACAACAGCTGCGGCTGCAGGTGAGAGTACAGATGCAAAGGCGGGCAGCAAAGCAGATAATAAGTCTGACGGAGCAGAGGTAACTTTGGTGTATGCCGAGGTAAACCCGCTTGATACAATCGTGGGACAGAGCGGAACCGCATTCAAAGAAAAGGTTGAAGAGCTTTCAGGCGGAAAGATTCATATCGATATACAGGCAAGCGGTGTACTCGGTTCTGAAAACGATGTACTTGACGGAATGCTTGGAGGAACAGGTACTGTAGATATGTCGAGAATATCCGCATTTGCTCTTACAAGTTACGGTGCAAAGAAGGCTTCACTTCTTTCAATGCCTTATACTTTCAACTCAAGAGAGCATTTCTGGAAGTTTGTAGACAGTGACCTTTCAAAGGAATTTTTACAGGAGACATCGGATCTTAACCTCGGTATTAAGAGTCTGTACTATGGAGAAGAGGGATTCAGACATTTCTTTACAAAGAGCCCTGTGACAAAGGTGGAAGACCTTAAGGGAATGAAACTCAGAGTGTCAAACGATCCTATTATGAACGGCATGGTTGAAGGCCTCGGAGCGTCACCTACAGTAGTTGCATTCAACGAGCTGTACTCTGCACTTCAGACAGGAGTTGTAGACGGTGCGGAGCAGCCTATAACAAACTATAAGTCAAATGCCTTCCCTGAGGTTGCACCGAATATCATACTTGACGGACATACCCTCGGAGCGTTCCAGGTAGTTATCACAGATAAGGCTTGGGATAAGCTTACAAAGGAGCAGCAGGATATCTTGGTTGAAGCCGGAAAGTATGTAGGAGAGGTAAACAGAGATATCGCACAAAAGGCTGAGGACAAGGTATTGGAAGACCTTAAGGCAAATAAGGTAAATGTTGTAGAGGTAGATGACAAAACACCTTGGAGAGAGGCAACAAAGGGAGTTGTAGAAAAATATACCGCAGATCAAAAAGAACTTTATCAGAAGATACTTGATTTGGATAAATAATAAACCGCCTCTTGGGACTTTCCCTTGAGGCTTGTTGACAGAATAGAGGTAGAAATGTCGGATTTTTTTAAGGCTGTGGACAGAATGAAACCTGCATATGATGCGGTATATAAGTTTGTTCTGTTCCTATGTAAAATTTTGTTGATCGGAGATATAGCTATCACGACCATGTCGGTTGCGGGAAGGTATATCTCATTTATACCGGACCCTGCCTGGAGTGAGGAGATAGTGCTTACATTCATGGCATATATGGCGGTGCTTTCTGCAGCACTTGCTATAAGAAGAGGCGCACATATCAGAATGACCGCATTTGACACATACTTGCCTAAGAATGTCGTAAGATTCTTGGATGTATTATCGGATGTGGCGGTACTTATACTTGCAATAGTTATGATAGTTGTAGGATGGAGTTATGCAACGAAGATAGGTGCAAAGGGTACATATGTAAGTATGCCTGGACTTTCAAAGTTTTGGCAGTATTTCCCTATACCTTTAGCCGGAGTTGCTATGGTTATATTTGAGCTTGAGGCGCTTTATAATCATTTCAAGGCTCTTTGTTTGAACGAAGATGCACAGGAGGTGAAGGCATGAGTACAGGAATGGCAATAGCTATATTGCTTATCAGCTTTTTTGTAATGATATTTTTACGCTTCCCGATTGCTTATGCGGTGGCACTTTCATCACTGCTTTGCCTTTTGTCCCAAGGCCAGCCTTTATCTACCATATGTCAGCAGATGGTTAAGGGTATATCATCATTTTCACTTATGGCGGTACCTTTCTTATCACAATGGGTTGCCTGATGGGCAGCGGCGGAATTTCGGAAAAACTTATTGCACTGGCAAATGCCTGTGTAGGCTGGATGCGTGGCGGTATGGCAATGGTAAATATCGTAGCCTCATATTTCTTCGGAGGTATATCAGGTTCGGCTTCGGCTGATACGGCTTCCTTAGGTTCAATACTTATACCTATGATGGTGGACCAGGGATATGACGCGGATTTTTCAACAGCCGTAACAATCACCTCATCATGTGAGGGACTTTTGGTACCGCCGTCACATAACATGGTAATCTACGCGACCACGGCAGGCGGAGTATCTGTAGGAAGCTTATTCCTTGCAGGATATATACCGGGTGCATTGCTTGCAGTATCACTTATGATCGGATCATATATTATATCTGTCAGAAGGAATTACCCTAAGGGTGACAAGTTCTCGATGAAGGTACTTCTAAAGCAGCTTAGCGTATCATTCTGGGCATTGGCGGCAGTGCTTATAGTAGTGGTAGGTGTAGTAGGCGGTGTATTCACAGCTACAGAGTCGGCAGCTATCGCGGTTATCTACAGCCTTATTGTCAGCGTGTTCATATACAAGGGACTTGACTGGAAGGGCGTATGGAAGACACTTGAAGAATGTATAAATACACTCTCAATAGTGCTTATACTTATATCTACATCAAGTATATTCGGATATTGCCTTACAACACTTCATGTGCCTGATATGGCGGCAAGCGCAATCACAGGATTTACAAGCAATCCTATAATTTTGGCACTTTTACTTAACCTTATCTTGCTTATACTCGGATGTATTATGGATATGGCACCTATTATACTTATTGCCACACCTATACTTCTTCCGATAGCAAATTCTATAGGAATAGGACCGATACAGTTCGGTATAATGGTAGTTTTGAACTGCGGTATCGGACTTCTCACACCTCCTGTAGGCGGAGTACTCTTTATCGGTTCTGCAGTAGCAAAACTGCCGATGGAAAAGGTGGTAAAGGCGACATTACCTTTCTATCTTTGCATGATAATCACACTTTTACTTATAACATTTATACCGATGATAAGCTTGGGACTCCCTGTATTATTCGGTAGCTTATAGAATGAAAAGCCGTTACAAAGATTAAATTCTTTTGTAACGGCTTTTTTTATTATATTTTTAAAAAATTTAAATGTATACATCCAAAAAGACTTGTTTTTAAAAAGATAAAAACATAGTACAATCCAATAGAACACAATCAGATTTTTAAAAATAATTATTAAATATATTTTGGAGGAAATATGAGCAAAAATAGTAGTAGTTGGAGCAAACCATGCCGGTACCTGTGCAATCAATACGATTACAGGTTTTAACGAGGGAGATGAAGTGGTAGTATTTGATCAGAACTCAAATATCAGTTTCTTGGGTTGCGGTATGGCGCTTTGGATAGGCGGACAGATATCAAAACCTGACGGACTTTTCTATTCAAACAAGGAAAAGCTTGAGTCACAGGGTGCAAAGGTAAATATGAACAGCAAGGTTGAAAATATCGACTTTGATAAAAAGGTTGTTATTGCGACATTGGAAGACGGTAAAGAGGTGGAAGAAAGCTATGACAAGTTGATACTTGCTACAGGTTCACTTCCTATAGTACCTCCAATACCGGGCAGGGATTTGGAGAATGTTCAGCTTGTGAAGCTTTTCCAAAATGCCGAAGAGGTAATAAAGAAGCTTGAAAATCCTGATATAAAGACAATCGCCGTAGTAGGTGCAGGTTATATCGGAGTGGAGCTTGCAGAGGCGTTTGAAAGACATCATAAGAAAGTGATTTTAGTGGATATAGCAAAGACTTCGCTTTCAAGCTACTACGATACCGAGTTCAGTGCAATGATGGATAAGAACCTGAGTGACCACGGCATAGAGCTTGCTTTTGGTGAGACCGTAAAGGAAATCAAGGGTAACGGCAAAGTAGAGGCAATTGTCACAGATAAGAATGAATATCAGTGTGATATGGTAATACTTGCTATCGGATTCAGACCGAATACCGAACTTGGAAAGGGTCGCCTTGAAACAATGCCAAACGGTGCATATATAGTGGATGCTACTCAGCAGACAAGTATAAAGGATGTATACGCAATAGGTGACTGTGCAACCGTACAGTTCAATGCTACAGGAGAGAAGTCATATATCGCACTTGCAACCAATGCCGTACGTTCAGGCCTTATAGCGGCATACAATGCCTGCGGCAAAAAGCTGGAGACAATAGGTGTTCAGGGTTCAAACGCCATCTCAATCTATGACTTGAAGCTCGTATCCACAGGTCTTAGCGAGCAGAAGGCAAAGCAGCTAGGTATGGATGTACTTTCAACTTCATATGAAGATTTGCAAAAGGCAACATTCATTGAAACAACCAATCCTAAGGTAAAGCTTAAGATAGTATATGATGCAAAGACAAGAGTGATAGTAGGTGCACAGATGGCATCAACATATGATATGTCAATGGGTATACATATGTTCTCACTTGCAATACAGGAGAAGGTGACTATAGACAAGTTAAAGCTGCTTGATATTTTCTTCCTTCCGCATTTCAATCAGCCGTACAACTACATCACAATGGCTGCATTATCCGCAAAATAAAATAAATTAAAACGGCTGTCGCAATGATTTTATTATTAAAGCGACAGCCGTTTGTTATGTATTATTTATTTTTTGCAAGCTTTTTAAACTCGTCGGCTACGAACTGAACCTTTGTACCGATAATAACCTGTACTGAAGTCTTTGAAGGTCTGATAACACCTGCAACACCTGCGGATTTTATCTTCTTTTCATCCACCTTTGTGTAGTCCTTGATTTCAAGGCGAAGTCTTGTGATACAGTTGTCAATAGATGTGAGGTTCTCAGGACCGCCCACACCTTCAAGTATAATACCTGCAACTGCAGTAAAGTCATCATTAGATAAAAACAGCTTTTTTTCTCTTCTTCCTCGTCATCTTCTCTGCCCGGAGTCTTTAAGTTAAACTTGGTGATAACAAAACGGAATATTGCATAGTATATTACGCCGTAAACAATGCCGATAGGTATTAAGAGTATCGGATTTTGTGCAAACGGAGCTTTAAAGCTCAGCACCCAGTCTACAAGACCTGCACTGAAGTTAAATCCCTGCTCTGATAGGAAGTAATGCTACAATCGCAAGTGAAATACCTGTGAGCAGTGCATGAATAACATAGAGTACCGGTGCAAGGAACATAAATGCAAACTCAAGCGGCTCTGTAACACCTGTAAAGAATGAAGACAGTGCGGCAGCAAGTAAAAGACCGTAAGCCGCCTTTTTTCTTGAATCCTTAGCTGTGTGATACATAGCAAGTGCGGCACCCGGAAGTCCGAACATCATTACAGGGAAGAATCCCGACATATACATACCTGTCTGTCCGAGTACACCGCCTTCTGCACTTCCCCAGAATTTGCCGATATCATTGATACCCTGCCACATCAAACCAGAATACGGAGTTGAGTGCGTGGTGAAGACCGAAAGGAATCAAAAGTCTGTTAAAGAATCCGTAGATTCCTGCACCCAGGGCACCTGTACTCATAATAGCTTCGCCGAAGCTTACCAAAGCACCGTAAACAACAGGCCAAACAAAGAAAAGTATAAGTGATGCAATAAGTGAAAATCCTGCTGTAACGATAGCTACACATCTCTTACCGCTAAAGAATGACAGAGCGTCAGGGCAGCTTTGTAGTTTTAAACTTATTGTAGCAAACGGCACCTATGAGACCGCAGATAATTCCGATAAACTGAGTCTGAGTTTTACCGAAAGCTGCAGGCACGGCATCAGCTTCAACACCTGTAAACATAGCTACAGAACCCTTTGATAAAAGAGTTGTAACAACCAGCCATGAAACAAGTCCTGCAAGTGCAGCGGCACCGTCTCCGTCGTCACTCATACCTACCGCAACGCCTATAGCAAAGAGGATTGCCATATTGTCAATGATGGCACTGCCTGCTTTTAACAGGAAAGCCGCAGCTATATTATTGCTGCCCCAGCCTGTAGGGTCAATCCAATAACCGATACCCATCAAAATCGCCGCCACAGGAAGGCAGGCTACAGGAAGCATCAAAGACTTCCCAAGTCGTTGTAAATACTTCATAAATTTCTCCTTATTTTGTGTTCTCTTTGTCGGCCGTTCAAAGAGAAAAGTTTATTATGGTATTACTACCAAGATTTCACTGTCATTTGTCACAGTTATATCTGTGACACTCTCAACTGATTTGTAGTTATCACTGTTGCAAATAATCATAATGGTGACAGGGTCAAATCCCGCTTCTTTTATTTTATTCAAATCGACTTTTAAAAGAGGATCCTTTGCCTTCACTATATCACCTACCGATACAAGGGCTTCAAATCCTTCACCTTTCATCTTTACGGTATCAAGTCCGACATGTATAAGTACTTCCTCTCCGGTATCCGCTATTATGCTGACGGCATGCAAGGTATCAAAGACCATACTTACGGTACCGTTTGCAGGAGAGGTGACAAGACCGTCACTTGGTATTATCGCAACTCCCTTTCCAAGCATCTCCGATGAAAACGTCTCATCAGGGACTTCCTTTATAGATATACTTTTTCCGGCCATAGGGCTTAAAAATGTGTCTTTTTTCTTTTTAAAAAATCCGAACATATTTATTCCTCCGACATAGTTACCCTTTTAATATGAATTGCAAGATAGGTCATTTCCATTCGGGTTATTTCCGATTTGGTCTCATGTTCTATATATTTTGCAATTCTCTTTCCGCATTCAAACTCGCGAGGGTACTTTTCTTTCATCATATCTTCAAATATTGTATCCTCATCTAAAAGCATCTCATTGTGATACAGCCTTTGAATAAGAAACTTTATATGGGTTACAAATCTTTCATAGTGAATGGAATTTTCATTTAAGTTTACATTCAATTCACTCATTACAATGTCCATTATATCTCGCATAAGATGCGGAAGGCTTAGAGTATCCTTCATATGTGTGCTGTACTGTGCATTGACAAAGTGGAGTGCAATAAAGCCGGCCTCAGAGTCGGGAAGCAAAAGCCCCATTCTGTCATGTATAAGTCTTATAGTATAGAGCCCCAGCGCATATTCCTGCGGATAAAATCTCTTGATCTCCCACATCAAAGCGTTCTCCGGAGTCATACCTTCTTTAAATCTTTCAATGGCAAAGTTGATATGGTCGACCAATGTAAGATAGATGTTTTGGCTCAGCTTCAAATTTTCAACATTTATAGCATAGGATATAACATCATCAGTCAGTATCAACCTCTCCATAGGTATATCGGCAATCATATCCTGAAACTTCAAAAAGCGTTTCATTTTTCTTTTATGCGAAACACCTTTTCAATTTCAGATTGTGATACGCTATCACCCTTTCGCCTGCCGAAACCTATGCCCCTTACCCATGGCAATGATTTCTCTGTTCTTATGGTCATGGGTCAAGACAATATTGTTGTTTATAATTTTTTTCAATGATCATCGCACCACCATAAACATAAAATAATAAAAAGACCAAATAAACCATATAAATACGGTCATTCGGTCTTGCCTGCGTCTCAGTAACAATCCTAAATATAAAAATCTTATGTAGAAAATTCTAACATATTTCTTAAGCAATGACAATTGGCAGAATACCAGAAGAAAAAGGCGGGAAATTGGGCAAAAATCAATAAAAGGGAGGGAAGATTGTTGAAGAGTTAATTATAGTTATGATAAATGAAAGCGAGGTAAATAAAAAGAATATTATAATATATCTTTTATGGATATATAAGTTGTATTATATAAAAAGGTATAATTATAAAAAAATAATGGATGATACAAGTATAAAAGCTAATAATAAATTTATAAAAAAAGAAAAAAATAATAGTATATAAAATATAAAGCAAACGTTAAAAATTTTATCTTATATATAAATATCGGTGTAATAAAACGGGTCTTCAACACTTAGTCATATATAAAAGTCCTCTAAAGTCCTTGTAAATAAAGGATTTTATAGATTAAGTTAGGTAAATTATAGTGTGTTGCCAATATGGCAGCTCTTTTGGTATAAAAATATAAAAGTAAGGTAGGTTAATGTGAAGTATTGATTTATGTATATTGCATATATTTTTTTAAAAAGATTAGAATATAGTCATTGAATGGAAGTTATTTTATAGAATTTGTAATAAATATATCAGGAGGAATATGTTAGAAAAACTGAAAAAAGAGGTATACGATGCAAATATGCTTTTGCCAAAATATGGTCTGGTGACATTTACATGGGGAAATGTATCGGGTATTGATGAAAGCGGAAAATACTTTGTAATAAAGCCCAGTGGAATAGAGTATGATAGACTTACACCTGAGGATATGGTGGTAATGGACCTTGACGGCAACCGTGTGGAAGGAAGATATAATCCGTCATCCGATACAAAGACACATCTTATACTGTATCAAAACTTTAAGGATATAGGTGGAGTCGTACACACACATTCCCCTTATGCAACGGGATTTGCACAGGCAGGAGTGGATATTGCCTGTATGGGTACTACACAATGTGATTATTTCTATGGAGATATTCCATGTATAAGGCATCTCACGAAAGAAGAGCTGGATGAGGATTATGAGCTGAATACAGGTAAAGTGATAGTAGAGACTTTCAAAGAAAGAAATATCAATCCTGTATATATACCGGGATGTATATGCCATAGCCATGGCCCTTTTGCATGGGGCAAGGATGCATATACGGCAGTACATAATGCAGTGGTAATGGAAGAAGTTGCGAAAATGAATTTGTTTGCACTGAGTATAAATTCGGATGCGAAGAAAGCACCGAAATATTTACAGGATAAGCATTTTTTGAGAAAGCATGGTGAGAATGCCTACTATGGAAATTAGGGGAAATATGGAAATAAAAAAGATAATAGAAACCGGAGATATATTCTTAGGAATTGAGTTTGGATCTACAAGAATAAAAGCTGTATTGACTGATGAAAACGGAGAAGTACTGGGTACAGGTATACATGACTGGGAAAACAGTTTCATAGACGGTATTTGGACATATCCGCTTGAGGAGATACTTTTAGGACTTTCAAGCTGTTATGCAAGTATAAAGTCATATATAAAAGAAAAGTATGGAGTAACTATAAAGCAGATAAAATACATGGGTATAAGTGCCATGATGCATGGATATATGGCATTTGATAAGGATATGAATCTGCTTTCTCCTTTTCAAACTTGGAGAAATTCAAATACTGAAGAAGCTGCAAAGGATTTAAGTGAAAGCTTTAAGTTCAATATTCCGCTCAGATGGACAATAGCACATCTGTATCAGAGAATACTTGATAAAGAAGAGCATGTAGAGAAGCTTGATTTTGTTACAACATTGTCATCATATATTCACTACATGCTTACAGGTGAAAAGAACATAGGTATAGGCGATGCTTCCGGAATATTCCCGATAGATTCTTCTACTATGGATTATGATGCATCAATGCTTGATATTTTCGAAGAAAAGATTGCAGAGTACAAATTTCCATGGAAGATAAGAGAGATATTGCCAAAGGTAATGCCGGCAGGGCAAAGAGCCGGAGTACTCACAAAGTTGGGTGCAAGTCTTTTAGATAAAGACGGTGACTTACAAGAGGGAAGTATACTTTGCCCACCGGAGGGTGATGCAGGTACAGGAATGGTAGCGACCAACTCTATTAAAAAAGGTACCGGAAATATGTCTGCAGGTACAAGTATGTTTGCAATGCTTGTACTTGATAAGAAACTTAATGATTACTACGAGGAAATAGATATGGTCACTACACCGGACGGATACCCGGTGGCAATGTCACATGCAAATAACGGTACAAGTGATTTGAATGCTTGGGTTGGCTTATTTAGAGAATTTTCAAAGCTTTTCGGTATAAATATTTCAGATGGAGAATTGTTTGAAAAACTCTATACAAATTCATTAAACGGTAGTCCCGACTGTGGAAATCTGATGTCATTCGGATATTTTTCAGGAGAGGGTATTACAAAGCTAAATGAAGGAAGACCTTTATTTTTACGAAGCCCTAAGAGTGAGTTTAATCTGGCAAACTTTATGAGAGCACATCTATACAGTTCACTTACAGCAGTTAAGGTGGGGCTTGATATCTTAACAGAGAAAGAGAATGTAAAGATAAAGAAAATGATGGGACATGGAGGACTGTTCAAAACAAAAAGGCGTCGGACAAAGATATCTATCCGCCGCTATCAATGCACCTGTAGAAGTGCTTGATACTGCAAGTGAAGGGCGGTGCTGGGGAATAGCATTATTGGCATTATATGTCAAGGGTCGGATGAGTACAGTCTGGATGAGTTCCTATCCAAAAAGATTTTTTTGAGCAAAAACACCGGAAGTGAGATTATGGCTGATGAAAAAGATGTGAAAGGATTTAAGACCTTCACGCAAAGATATCTGAATGCTGTGGATATTGAAAGGTTGAGCGTGGAAAAATTCGCTGAATAATAGTAATTCTAAATTTAATAAATATAATTTATTTTAATTATATTATGATAATGAAAAAGAGGATATAAAGCTTTATGAAAAAAGTATATTTTGGAACGAACTTAAAAATGTATAAAAACATACAACAGACTGTAGATTATTTGAAGGAATTAGAGAAAAGGAACTGAATTAATAAATAGAGAAGAGTATGAATTTTTGTTATTCCTTCATATATCTTTACCAAGTGCAACTAATTCTGTTTCACAGGATAAAAATAAGAATAGGTGCACAAAATATGGGATGGGAGGAAGAAGGACAGTACACAGGCGAAATTTCACCACGTATGCTTGATGAGATAAGTGTAAAACTTGTGATGGTAGGCCATTCAGAGAGAAGGCATGTATTTAGGGAAACAGATGAAGAGGAGAATAAAAAGGTTCTTTGTGGTTTAAAGCATGGTTTTACAATGCTTTTATGTATCGGAGAAACAGAGAATGAGAAGGAGTTTGGTATAAGCAATGAGGTGCTTCGTAGTCAACTTATAAAGGGACTTCATTGTGTAAGAAAAGAAGAAGTTAAAAATTTGGATTGCTTATGAACCTGTTTGGGCAATTGGAGTAAATGGTAAAGTCGGGCATCAGAGGAATACGCTAATTCTAAACATAAAGTGATAAAAGAATGTCTGATAGATATTTTTGGAGAATGTGGACTTGAAATTCCGGTGTTGTATGGTGGTAGTGTTAATCCTCAGAATGCTGATTCTTTAATTACACAAGAGTATATTGATGGATTATTTGTAGGAAGAAGTGCTTGGAATGCGGAACAGTTTTCGTCCCTTATATTTAAAAAGTATAGATACATTAAAACATAATAAAAAAAGGTGATGTAATATATACTTAATGTATGTTTGATTGTTATATATAGAAGTATAAAAAAACTAAAAACAGATTAATAATATGAGATATAGTCTATCATAATAAGGTGATAGCCTATATTTCATAATATACATATTAATATATACTTATGTTAGATTATGATATACTTATAGTATAGGTAAAGATTTAATATACATTTTGGTGGTTAGGCATTATGGAAAAGAAGAAAGTATTAATTGTAGACGATGAATATTTTATTGGTAAATTAATATATAAATTAATTGCATGGGAAGAGAAAAACTTAGAGTGCGTGAGTATTTTTAGATAATGGAGAAGATGCAATAGATTACATTAAGAAGAATACTCCTGATATAGTTATAACCGATATAAGGATGCCAGGAGTTTCGGGACTGGATCTTATCAGGGAGACAAGAGATACTTCAAATAAAAATTCAATATATTATCATAAGCGGATATCGTGAGTTTGAGTATGCCAGAGAAGCAATGAAATACGGTATAGATCATTATGTACTAAAACCTATAAATAAAGATGACTTAAGCGAAAGCTCTGGATGATGTTATAAAGATACTTGGCGAAATTGAAAACAAAGAAGCCAGAGAAAAAAGACTTATAGAAACAGTTGAGAATAGTAAAAAGATAATCAAATCAAGTATTTTTGAAAGATATGATAGAAAAATAATGATTATGATAACAGTATTTTTTTCTAAATAAGGATTCAAGGCTGTTTAGAGCCATAAATATAAAGTTGGATTATGAGAATATAGACCAGGTTTATAAAAGACAGGATAGTATAACGGTAGCCAAGGTGGTTGATATAGTAAATAAAAATCCTCGAGGTAAATGTGGGAGAAGTCATAGGGTGTAATAAGGAATTTATGAATATATTCTTTTTATTTAACTATAGTATTGAAGACGCAAAGTCTATAGGAGTATACTAAATGCTATTCTAAGCAAAAATAAATGAATATTTAATAGGATTTGAAAGATACCGTGCAACCATAGGAGTAGGTAATGAAAAGAGCGAGCTAAATGATATAAAAAAATATCAATTAATGAAGCGCGTTATACTGTAGAAAAAAAGATTGCGTATTGGAATTAATAGGGTCATATATTTTGAGGACTTAAATAGGGTAAAATTCATCTAATGAATATGTAGATATAATGAATGAATATAATGATGAATTAAAAAAAGGTATGGAATCATTCGATATAGAAAAAAATAAAGTATATATTATCTGAGATTTTTAGAAAGATATCTGATGGCCAAAAATGAGGATATTGTTTATCAAATATATGACCGGATTTATGACTATTTAAAGATTATAGTGATGAAAAAAATAGAGGAAGAGTATAGAGATGCATTATCGCTGCTTAATTCATGTTGTAATTTAAGCGATTGTAAAAAAAGTTATATTAAAATATGTATTAGATTGCTTGGAATATATAAAAAGCAAATCGGAAGGTCAGGGTATTAAAAACCTATAAGAACTATGATTTCATATATTAAAGACAATTATAGGGAAAAAATCACTATTGAAGATATGGCAGAGATAGTAGATCTAAACCCGATATACTTGGGTAGTTTATTTAAAAAGGAAATTGGGTTAAACTTCTCTTCATATCTGATAAAAAGTAAGGATAGATGCTGCAAAAAGTTTATTAATAGAAACAAATTATACTATTGCAGCAATAGGGAGTGAGTGGGTTATAAAAGATACCAGATACTTTTAGCCAACTATTTGAAAAAGACGGTGGGAATAAAAGCCGGCTTTGTATAGAAAGATACATTCTTAGAGGGAGCCATATGAGATTTTTTTATTAAAATTATATGTATGGTGGGTATTGCTATAGTTCTTAGTGTTGCTGAAATCATCTATAGTACAAATGTGTTTTTTTAAAAATAACTAAAGAACTTATACTAATTGCTGTTTTTTTATATTTATTAAAAACCTTTTGGAATATTCAAGACTGTTAAATACAATGAATGATGTATTTGAGGATAATTTGAAGGAAAAATGATTTTTGTAATGAACTGATAAATTATATAGAAAAATATACAAATGAAAAAAATCAAAAAAATATCGTTGAAATTTTTTTAATAAACAAACTGAATTGACAGCATTACAAAGCCAAATAAATCCCTCATTTTCTATATAATACGCTAGATTCAATAAGAGGGAAGCATTATGTAATGATGATGATAATGTTGCAGATATGATAGCGACATTAGGATCTTTTTTTAGATATAGTATAAGTAAAAAAATGGAAATATGTCCAGGTTAAGAGATGAGTTGGAAAATGTTAAGAACTATATGAAGATACAGGAGTATAGATTTAGGGGACGATTTCACTTGGAGATAGAAGTAGGGGAAGATGACGTAAATGTATATGATTGTTATGTTCCAAGGCTTATTCTGCAAACCTATAGTAGAAAATGCAATTTATCATGGTCTTGAAGGAGTACGGAACAGCGGTATTGTAAGGATAGAAGTGAACTTAATTGAAAAATATTTGATGATAATGATAATGGACAATGGAAGGGGGATGAAAGTAGAGGAATTAAAGGAAGTAAATAGAAGAATATTTGAAGGGGACTATAGAAAGCTAATAGATAATCCGAATTCGAATAATACAGGAATAGCTCTACCAAATATACATAAAAGAATTAATTTACTCTATGGAGAAGATTATGGGTTAACGGTGTATAGCAGTTTTGGACAAGGAACAGATGTTGAAATATTGCTACCGATACAGTTGAAAGCTTATGAGGATGAGTTATGATGAAAATCTTGTTTCAGGTAAAAAATTTGAGTTTGAAAAAAAGAAAGCATGGGAAACTATACAATGCTTCAATATCTTTTTTTGGTGGAATGATATATTCTCTTGCGGGTTTAGATTATTCAGGCAGAGATATTTTTCTGAAGATTATTAAAGGCAACATTGACGAGAAGAAATATGAAGGAGTGTTTTTGTTGACAATAAACTATTGAATAGTGCAAAAAAATTAAAGAGTATATATACATATTCTCATTACAAAACAAGATAATAGATGATTGGACCGTGGCTGAATATATATATTTGAGAGAGGGGAAAATGGTTCTTAAGTAAAAAAATAACTTAAGAAATATGATAAAGAGAATAGAGGTGGTTTTAGGAGATTTTGGGTTAGATATTTCAGGTAGTAAAAAAAGTAGGGGAGTTGGGTGTCCTGACAAGGTATCAGATAGAATTTATAAGACAATTATATTAAATAAGAAAATTATAATAATTGAGGATGAGTTTACAAATATGAAAATATGAATATATAGAACTATTCTCAAAATGGCTTAAATCAAACTTGAAAGAGGATATGACAATAATATTGAATACATATTCACAAATAGCTTCATATAAATGTTCTGATATATTTGTTTGTTTTAAAAAAGGGTGCATAGTAAAAATATGTAGAAAAGATAGTATTGACGGTATAGATAAATTATATAATTTTATAGTCGGAAGTACTATGAATGAAAAATAAGTAGTCTAAGCAGTGGATATACATATAATAAATTACATAATGGCAATGATGAAGTGTATTCGGTGAGTGGGAATTTCTTTGCAAAAAAATATTGAAACATATAGTTTTGCAAAAGGGGAAGATATACAGCTTTTATAATAGAAGATCATAATAATAGATATAGATTTTTTTGAGGCTATATCCGGAGCGGACAATAAAGATAAAAAAATATTTTATCGAAAGATACTATCAAGAAGTGATACATGTCCAAGATTTAATTGTGAAGAAAATAATTTCTGTTGACGGGATAGGAGAGAGAGATTTTTTAGCTGAAAATATGAGTATAGAAGATAATCTTATATTACCTTCCTTGAATAAAAATATCTAATATTAATTATTTAATAAATCAATATGAATTAAAAAGGGTTATATTTGAAGAGCTGAAATCCAAGGACATAAATAAGGAGGATTTGGTTAGTGAATTAGATATAAACCAAAAAGATATGTGTTTCATTGGAAAGATGGCTTATTTTTAGACCAAAAAGTTTTTATTATATTCGAACCGTTTATATATTGTGATAACTATGGATTGTCGTTGATTAAAAAAATTATTTGAAGAAATTTACTAAAGCAGGGACGACAGTAATAGTAATAAAATCAAGGCTTGAGTATATAGAAGACATTTCAGATGAAATCATATCTATATAAAAGATAGGCTATCTTAAATTACTCACACAAATTCTTGGTTTATTCACATTGTTTTAGAGTGATATTATAAGTATATTGTATATAAATAAAAACAGTACGTAGGGAGGTAGTAATGAAGAGGAGAATTTTTGGAGCAATTATTGGATGTTGTTTGACATTCACACTTCTTGCAGGATGCTCAAATACAGGAGGTAAAGTAGAAAATACAGGGGCTAACACGGAAGTTGCTCAAGCAGCTACAGGTGAGGGCAAAGATATGACATTTGTTATAGTTCCAAAGACTGTACATGCATGGTTTGATCAGGTAAATATAGGTGCTAAGAAACAAGCAGATATGCTCTCAGCACAGACCGGAAGAAAAATAACAATTGATTATCGTGCACCTGAGAATGCAGACGTTACTGAGCAGAACTCAACACTTGAGCAGGCGGCTTCAACTCATCCGGATGGAATTTGCCTTGACCCGGTAGATTATGAGGGCAGTAAGGCAGTTATTGAGGAGATAGAGGCTAGAGGTATTCCGGTAATACTTTTTGATGCACCAACTCCGGAAGGAAGTAATTTGACAAGCGTTGGAAATGATTTTTCGGAACAAGCTACAATTGCTGCAGATAAACTGGCAGAGTTGATCGGTGAGAAGGGAAAAGTTGCAGTTATGCAAGGTGCACCATCGGCTCCAAATCATGCAGAGAGATATAAAGCACATTTAGAAGCATTGAAAAAGTATCCTAATATTGAAGTTATTGATGGTGGAATTGATAATGATAGTATAGAAACTGCAAAGACTCAAGCGGCTGCAGTTTTGGCTGCAAATCCGGATTTGGCAGGATTCTTAAACTGTGATGCAGGTGGTTCCGGTATAGCAGCAGCTATAGAAGAAGCAGGTAAGTCAGGTACAGTTAAGTTTGTAGTCATGGATAATCTTATTGAGATATTAGACTATGTACCAAATACTATTCAAGCTACATCATCAACAATGCCTCAGATGCAGGGAGAATATGCAGTTCTTATGATGTGGCAAAAAGCAAATGGTATGGAAATTCCAAAGAAGATTGATACCGGAATTGGCTATATTGATGCTACAAATATAGATGAATGGAAACAAAAAGTATCAGGAAAAATAGAATAAAATGTAGAAGATATGAGACCTATGGCTAATTAATTGGCTCATGGGTCTTTTTTTAATACAAAAAAATCATAAAAAGAGGTCAATGTGTCAGTATTAGAAGCAAAAAAATATAAGTAAAAATTTCCGGGGGTTTTAGCTCTGGACTCAGTAGATATTTCATTTGAACCTGGAGAAATACATGCGGTAATAGGCGAAAACGGAGCAGGAAAGAGTACATTGATAAAATGCCTTACAGGAGTGTATACACCTGAAGAAGGAGAAGTTTTAGTAGAAGGAAAAAATGCAATAAAAAATAAGGACTTATTTAAAAAGGTTGCGTATGTACCACAAGAGATAGATTTGTTTAAACATATGACTGTTGCAGAAAACTTGTTTATGCCCTTTGAAAAGTTTGATATTAAGGGTGCGATAAATCAAAGAGAATTGGGAAAAAAAGCGTTACCTATTTTAGAGAAGTTTAACATACCCGTAAGTCCCAGTGATTTGGTGAGAGATATTTCAGTATCATCACAGCAATTACTTCAAATTGCAAGAGCTGTATCTAATGTAGACTATGAAGTTCTTATGTTGGACGAACCTACCACCAGCCTTACTGTCAAGGATACCAGGATATTATTTGATATTGTAAAAAGGATAGCGAGTGAGAATAAAGCTGTTGTTTTTATTTCTCATAAACTTGAAGAAATATTTGAGTTATGTGATGTAATTACAGTATTTAGAAATGGTAAAAGGATATCATATGCAAAGATAAGTGAAGTCAATGATAGTTGGATAGTAAAGCAGATGACAGGTAGAGAAAAAAAGTGCTTGATCAAAAGTTTTATTCAGAAAAAGGTTAGTAATGAAAAATATTATGGAAGTAAAAAAACCTGAGTGGTGAAAAGATTTCATGATGTAAGTTTTAGTTTGAGAAGAGGAGAGATACTCGAGTTTACAGGGTTGGTGGGGAGCAGGAAGGAGCGAGTTAATGCAAGCTATTCTGGGAATACTACCTATATATTCCGGAGAAATCATATTTGAAGGTGAACCTTGGAAAAAAAGGTGATAGTAATTGGAGTGTGTCTAAAGGGTATATTTATTTACCGGAAGAAAGAAAAAGATGGAATTCTTCCAATGCTATCAATTAGAGAAAATATATCGATTACTGCTTTAGACAGTTTAAGGTCGGGAATTGGTCTTTCAAGAACAAAAGAGCAAGGCTTGGCAGATGATATAATTAAATTATATGATATAAAAACTCCGGATGCAGATAAGCAAATACAATTCTTAAGTGGAGGAAATCAGCAAAAAGTAATTATTGGAAGATCTATGAATGCAAAACCTAAAGTTTTAGTATTTGATGAGCCGACAAAAGGAATAGATGTCGGAACTAAAATTGAAATATATAAATTGATGAAAAGGTTAGCAGAAGAAGAACAAATAGGAATAATAATGATATCTTCGGAAATGGAAGAAATAATGAAGTGTTCCAATAGAATCATAGCTCTTTATGATGGACACAACGCAGGAGAATATGATGCATCCACCGATGATAGAACTCTACTTGGAGCGATAATAGGGATTAAATAAGGTTAAACAGGTGACAAGTGATGAAAAAAATAAAAATAGCATTTTAAATATATTTAAGCGTAGTAATATGACTGCCATCGGAATGGTTTTTAATTATAATGTTTGTTATTGCATGTATAGGATCCCCATATTTTTTTGGATGTATATAATATTCAGTCTTTACTAAGGGATCTGGCTATAATAGGTATGATAGGTATTGCACAATCTTTATTACTTTTTAGTAGGAGAACTTGATTTATCAGTGGGAAAGATAGCAACCTTATGTGGAATATTATCAGGAATGCTTATGATTTATGCAAAAATAAACTTTGGTTGAGCTCTTATATGTGGTTTAATATTTGGGAATATTTTTGGACTACTAAACGGACTTATTATAACTAAAACTGAGATTAAACTCAATGGTTGCCACAATAGGTATGCAGGGAGTTTATGGTGGAATAAACTTGGTCTTAACGAAGGGAAAGGCAATAACAGGAATACCGGAGCAAATTCAGTTTTTAGGCAAAGGAAGCCTTGGTATTGTTCCTATGCCATTTATCTTTTGTATAATAGTATTGATACTTGTGTTATTTTTAGTAAAGAAAACAAAAACAGGTAGATATATATATGCTATAGGTAACTCGAGAGAAGCGGCAACTATTTTGGGTATAAAAGTAGATCAAATAAGGGTATTCATTTACGTTGTTGTTGGTTTGATATCATCATTGGCAGGATTATTATACGTTTGTAGACTTGGTTCTGCACAGTCTACACTGGGTGAAAGCTGGCCAATGAACTCAATTGCAGCATCAGTTATAGGTGGAGTTTCATTAAACGGAGGTATTGGAAATCCGGCCGGTGCATTAATAGGTGCAGCTATTATAAGCATAATATCAAATATGATAGTATTATTTGGAGTAAATGCATACTGGCAGCAAGCAGTAAGTGGAATAGTAGTGGTTCTCGCAATTTCTTTCAGTTCTATAATGGAAATAATCAGAGAGAGAAGGGCAAGATCATGAAGTTGGGTTTAAACTTATCGTTTGCTGTGAAAAGGTGGATGGAGCCTGAAATATTAGCAAAAATATGTAAAGAAGACTTTAATATAGAACATATACAATTCTCATGGGACTTTATAGACCCATGGTGGAGTGAAAAAGAAAGAAACAGCATTGCCAGGCAGTACAGAGATGCTTTTAAGAGCTTCGGATTGGTGATAGACAGTAATTTTGCAGGAAATGCTGCATACACATTTCCACATTTCTTGGGCCCGATAAAAGAGCAGAGAAATTTGGCTTTGGAATACTTTAAAAGAGCTGTAGATGTTTCACTTGAACTCGGCACGGATATTATTGGAAGTCCTGCAGGCGGTATGTCAAATAAAGTCTCATATGACAGTAAATTAAGAGAGGAAGCATATAAGGAGCTGTTGGAATACTTGTTTCTTTTGGCAGAATATGCTTCCAAAAGTGGAATAAAAGAGATACAAATAGAAGCAACTCCATTGGAAACAGAGTTTCCGCACTCACCCGGAGCATCATTGAAACTTATGGAAGATTTGTCGGGAAGCAGTATACCATATAAGTTATTGATTGATTGGGGGCATGCATTATTTAGTCCGTTGTTAAAAGAAGAAGCAGATATTGATATATGGTTTGAAAAATGTAAAAAACATATCGGTGGAATACATTTACAACAAACAGATGGACTATATGATAGACATTGGGATTTCACAAATCCAAATGGAATAATAACGCCGGAGAAAAATCTTGGAGGCCACCAAAAAGGCAGACTTGGATGACATTTATCAATATTTGGAAGTTGTTACAGCTTATGAAGAGAAGGATGAAATTGTTTTTGAAAATATGAAAAAAACGATGGAATTCTTACATAAGAATCTTGGAGTGTAAACTATGGAATATAAAAAGTTATATGAAGATATTTTTACAAGAGCATCGAAGAGTATATGAAAGTTTGGATGAAAAAGACTTATATAGATTTATAGATACAGTAAAAAAACATGACAGGATATTTTTAATTGGCGTGGGTAGAGAGGGAATGGCAACCAGAGCTTTTGCTATGAGACTCATGCATATGGGAAAAGAGATACATTGGATATGGGATGATACTACACCTTCTATAAATAAAGGAGATTTGCTCATTGCTACATTAGGAGATGGTGAGATTGGACATATAAGATATATTTGCCAAAAAGCAAAAGAAAATGGCGGATACATATATATGATTACCGGATCGAAATCAGGAAGTGCTGTAAAAGAACTGGCAGATGATGTACTATTCGTTCCGGCAAGTGTTTATAGAGGTAGAGATAAAGTTGTAGAATCGATTCAGCCAATGGGAAACCTATTTGAACAAACTTTATTTATTGTACTGGATATGGTAGTAATGATGATAGTAGACAGTTGTGATTTAACATTTGAGGATATGTCAAAGAGACATAGGAATGTGGAGTAATATATGTCAAAAATTTTTGAATAAAGATATTGGTAATTCAGTTAAAGAAATGTTGTCCGGATATGTATATGCTTATAATAGATATTATAAAAAGCCGGTAGATGAGAATTCTATTATATATAAAGGGCATAGAAAAGATAAGGTTGCCATCGTTATAGGTGGTGGAAGCGGACATGAGCCACTTTTTATAGGATATTGTGGAGCAGGTTTAGCAGATGCCGTAGCATGTGGAAATATTTGTGCATCCCCAAATCCTAAGTTGATTTTTGATACAGCTAAAGAGGTGGACCAGGGAAAAGGCGTTCTGTTTATATATGGATGTTATGCCGGTGATAACTTGAATTTCGATATGGCTGAAGATTTATGTAATAGTGCAGGCATTAAGACGAAGAACGTAAGGGTACAAGATGATTTCTCATCCGCACCCAAAGAAAGAAAATATGATAGAAGAGGAATTGCAGGAGATGTATTTGTATTTAAGATAGCCGGTGCGGCAGCGGATGCCGGTGAATCTTTAGAGGAAGTTCATAGGATTACTTCAAAAGCAAGGGATAATGTGAGTACTATCGGGTTAGCAACAAGCCCTGCAACACTTCCTGGAAATGATAAACCAACATTTGAGCTTGAAGATGATGAGATGGAATACGGAATGGGATTACATGGTGAGCCCGGAATTGAAAGAACAAAACTTGTAGATGCTGAGACCATAGTAGACAGGATGTATAGTGAAATAAAAAAAGAGATGGACTTGAAAAAAGGAGACGAGATTTGTGTCCTTATCAACGGTCTCGGATCCACGCCATTATTTGAATTGAATATAGTTTATTATAATTTATATAGGCTTATGCATAAAGATGGTTTAAGGGTACATGATGCAGATATAGGTTCTTATTGTACATGTATGGAAATGGGAGGTTTTTCAATTTCTGTATTCAGAATAGATGAAGAACTTAAAAAAATACTATGATATGCCATGTTTCTCCCCATATTATGCTAAGGGAAGTTATGTAAATCAGATAACCGAGTCTGATGATAGCGAAAAATTTCTTTGAAGTAAAAAATGAAAAATGTTGAAAAATGAGTTAATTGAAAGAAGTAAATCCGGTGTATTGGAAACACTAAATGTAAGTGATACAAAAACATGTTACTTTATATTGCAAATAAAATAATATCCAATAAGCCATATTTGACAGAAGTAGACAGTAAGATAGGAGACGGTGACCATGGTATAGGTATGGCGCTTGGAATGGAAGAAGTAAAAAAGTATTACATAAACTAAATGGTGTAGACAGTGTATATAAATTGTTTGAAGAAGCAGGTAATGCTATGTTGATGTCAATGGGTGGTGCTTCAGGAGTGATTTTTGGAAGTATGTATTTAGCGGGTGCTAAAGATATGGCACCAAAAGCATCTTTAACAGCATTTGATTTGGCTGATATGGAAGAAAAGAGTTTAAATTCCGTGGTTGAGATAGGGCATGCAGAGCTTGGCGATAAAACAATGGTAGATGCATTGCATCCTGTAGTTATAACAATGAAGAATAATGCCGATAAAGGGTTATTGGAAATGCTTGTAGCTGCTGAGGAAGCTGCAAGAACAGGTGTAGAAAACACAAAGAAATATGTGGCTAAATTTGGAAGAGCTAAGTCTTTAGGCGAGAGGGCAGTTGGATTCCAAGATGCAGGAGCAACATCAGTATATTTGATAATACAAGGCATGAGAGAATTTGTTGAAGGAAATTGAGGTATAGATGATGAAAATAGCTATAGGTTCAGATCCAAATGCAGTTGAAGAGAAATATAGATTAATAGAATTTATAAAAAGAGCAATTTGGGTGAAGTTACAGATTTTTGGAAGTGATGATGCAATATATGCAAATGTTGCGATAGAAGTAGCAGAACAGGTTGCCAATGAAAAATTTGATAGAGGTATACTGCTATGTGGTACCGGTTTGGGGATGTCCATTGCTGCAAATAAAGTAAAGGGAGCATATGCTGCGTTGATTTCAGATATTTATTCTGCCAAAAGAGCTGTATTGAGTAATAATGCCAATATAGCATGTATGGGTGCATTTACAATTGGTGATAAACTTAGAGAAGAGTTGATATATGCATTTCTTACAAAATGAATTTGATGAAGGAAAGCCCTTCTAAAGAGAAGGTGGATGCATTTGTTTCATATGATATGAACAGATAATTCAAGCAAAAAGAGTTCCGTGATTTTTTTATAAAATCACAGAGCTCTTTTTATTGCAATACAAACTTTTCGACATGTGACTATCACTAAAAAAAGTTTTACTAGATATATATC
>BNJU01001125.1_pt1 | contig 136560 bp, 170 predicted proteins | sample 8539281 | NCBI WGS metagenome assembly BNJU01 (sample SAMD00202456, study PRJDB9452) | human saliva metagenome | isolation source: human saliva | place: Japan | reverse complement strand
AGAAAGACCAAAAATCCGTAGATTCTAGTCTAATTCAATCATATTTATTTTCTCACTTTCACCCGCTCACTTCTGCGACTGAAGAACTGATTAAAGAGTAATAAAGCAAGGGCTAAAAATACTGGATACAACCAGATAGTTGAGCCACACTTTATCCCCTCTCATAATCGGAGGGCGGGCCATCAAGCCATAATTTCCTCCCGTCAATTGATTGACTCCAACCAGGAATAAATCTAAGGCAAAGGTATAGAGAACAATCTGACTATTTTTTTAAGAGGTTTTCGATCATACCATCTCAAAAGATAAATCAAGGAATTGATGAGGAGACAGTAATGTCCGAGGAGGAAAGAAAAGCTCGTAATATGAGGGAAAGTATAGGGATCAAAGACTGGATAGCCCAAAGCAAAGATGGCTCCACTCACTCCCATCAAGGCAAAGAACTGTTTGCTTTTCCAGCGGTCTGGTAAAAACAAGACCGCAAACATGGCCAAGCGGCAATGATAAAATGGTAAGCTATTGGACCAAGGAATGTGGTAGGCAAAATACCAAAGATACAAGCAAATTAACTGGAAGCCTTGTAAATATTGAAAGCATTTGCGAAATTGCTCATTCTGATAATAGCGAAGTGACATCATGATCGCTGTCACAATTAACAAGACCATCAAACTATACCAAAGTGCTGAGATTGCTGGTGGTGCTGTTGATTCTGTAGTGAAAAAATGATGCATAAAATCTCCTTATTTAAACAGATTTAGGTATTCTTCTTTTCTTACTGTACTGAACGATCGTATTGATAAAAATCAGTGTCACCGTCATGAGAACTGTCACGATCAAATAGTTGAGCACAAGGCCATGGTCACCGATCACAGGAGGGCGACGCATAAAACCGTAGTTTCCACCTGTTGCGAGATTCGCAAGCTGAATAATGGCATTGACCCCAACAGTCATCTGACAGATTTTCCAAACAGCCCTTTCTTCCACCTGGTAGGATTGAACCAGATAGATCAAACAGTTGGCCAGGAGAGCCCAGTGACCAAAGACATTGTTGATCGAGGAAACGTGAGGAAAAGGATAGGGATAAAAAACAGGATGAACCAAGGCCATAATGGAGCCAAAGACTCCCACGAGGGCAAAATATTGTTTGAAGCTGCTCTTAGGAGCTAAGAGAATAATCCACATGGCCATCCGGCTATGATAGAAGGGAAGACTCTCTGAAAGAGGCAAGCGAGCAGCTAGATACCAAGAGTTGATGATGAGCAACTGGATCAACTGCCCCCAATACCAAAAGTTTTGGTAGGCTTTAGAGTGAGCAAATCGAATGGACAGAACTCCCACTACCACCAATGAAGTCGGCAATAAGAAATACCAGACCCCCAATTGAGGAGGGGCCGTTGGTTGACTGGTGAAAAATAAGTCCCAAAGTGTCATGATTTCTTTCCCTTATCTGCTCTTTTTATTCTGAACGCGAAACTATACTCTCTTCGACCATCTTGTATTTGTATTTATAGCGTTGATTGACCAAGCAAATACCAGCTACCATCACGATGCTGACCAAGAGGTAGTTCAAGAGAGCACCGTGGTCTCCAATGATTGGTGGACGTCGTAAGAAGCCGTAATCTCCTCTGGTCAAAAGGTTGACCAAAAAGATGACGGCATTCATGCCAAAGGTGATCTTAACAATTCGTAGGCTGTCTTGTTTTTCCGACTGATAAAAATCTTGCAGGTAAATCAAACTATTGGCAAACAAGGCCCAGTGACTAAAAATCAGATTGAGCACAGTGATATGAGGGAATGGGAAGGGATCAAAGGCCGGATAAACCAAGGCCGCAATGGATCCTAGAACTCCCAACAAGGCAAAATATTGCTTGATATAGGTCCCTCTCGGGGCAAAAAGGATCGCAAGCATGGCCAAGCGACAATGATAAAAAGGCAAATTATCTGTCAAAGGCATGTGGGCTAGAATATACCAAGCATTGATGGTCAAGACTTGAATCAATTGTGCCCAATACCAAAAGCGTTGGTAGCTTTTTGACTGCGCATATTTGATAGAAAAGTAGCCAACCACCAACAAGGAAACTGGTAGAATAAAATACCAGAGTCCAAACTCAGGCGGGGCTGATTTTTGGTTCGTAAACAATAAATCCCAAAGTGTCATTTTTATATCCCTTTAATTTTATAGATCGTTTTTAATCACAATACAAATCTCGTTTCCCATCATAAACCTCCCAAAGGAAATTCAATTGTTCTTCTGTATTGCGCTTGGTAGAAAGAGCAGGCATTTTCTCTCTCAAAAAAATGCAAGGTCGGAAATTTCCTGATTCTGTTGAAAAACTTCCATCCAGCAATTCACATTCAAATACCAATTTCACATATTGGCGGCTTTGCAATTGGTAGCGATTGGTATCAAATACTGCCAACAAGCGATTGACACGTGCTACATAGCCCGTTTCTTCTTGGATTTCCTTTAAAATATTTTCTTTAGGAGAATAGCCAACCTCACCAAAAACCACCCGGCAAAGCCCAGGTCTCTTCTCCTGACCTTTCACCAGACAAAGTTTTTCTATCTTTGACAATCCAAGCCCCTAACATCAATTAAGGGGTGTCATAATAGTTTGTCGGTCGAAACAAATCCGATAATTCTTGTGAATTCAGATCAGTCGTTTCTCTCACAAGATCCTGTAAAATTTCACGAATATCCTGGTAGCGCTCTTGATCAAATGGATCTTTTGAGAACGCTAAGCCTGTATTGGTGATTGAAATCAAGCGCTGAATGTCCTTCAGTACATTATTACTTACCATTCTCCAATTCCTCTACTAATTTGGCTAGATTCATGGAATTGCTTCCCTTGATAAGGATTTGGTCTTGCTCTTTTCAAGCTTTTCCTTGACTTGTTTGACCATGTCCTCAAACTGGTCTTCCTCAGCTGTCTTCTTGAAATAATAGACATGTCCGAGTGGGAACATCTGACTCGCTAATTGGGCCAATCCCGTAATGTCTTGGCCGTAGAAAATAACCGTATCCAAGACATCTGGCGAGAGGCTGAGAATCATTTGGTTGTGCAGATCAATAGATTGCTCCCCTAGTTCTTTCATATCTGCCAGGACGGCTAATTTTTCGACCATTTGGATTAGCAGGAATAGTCGAGAAAGGTTTCTAAGATTAGCGCATAGCCGTTGGATTAGCATTGTAGACATCGGATAGGATATCCGCTCCGTTACTGGCCTTCTTCCATTCTGTCCGGTTGCGCGTTAATTGCAAGGTTTCGAAACTATCACGAATCGCAGCTTCACTCACTCCTTCTTTCAAGGCAACATAAGCTGCAATCATGGCATTGGTCGCATTGTATTTTCCTGTTACTGGAAGATCAATCGCTTCTTCTAAGAAATTCGCTCGGAAAGTTAAGCTATCCTTTCGCTCGATTAACTCAGTAATAAAAATCTCCTCGTCTGGACCAAAGCGGACCACTGTTTGGTTTTCAGGAAGGTAGGCATTCACGATCGGATCAGCTGGAACTACCAGAAGACCACCTTCTGGCATCCCATCCGCAATCTGGAGTTTTCCTTTTGCGATCTCACTTCGATCTTTGAAAGAATTCCAAATGGGCTTCCCCAATCAAGGTGACAATAGCAGCTTTTGGATGCGCCAGTTCTGACAAGAGATGGATATCTCCTAGATGGTCTTGCCCCATTTCAAGGACCAGTTTGTCTGTCCCTTCTGGCATATGCAAAACCGTATAAGGAAGACCAATTTCGTTATTATAGTTTCCTTGTGTTTTATAGGTCAGGTAGGTGGTGGACAAAAGCTGTGCCAACATATCTTTTGTGGTGGTTTTACCATTTGACCCCGTCACTGCAAAAACATCTACTTTTGTCTTTTGAAGATAGGCTGCAGCTAGTGTTTGAAAAGCGCTCAGCACATCTTCCACCAAAATATAAGGGTGGCCTTCTACCACTTTCTCTGAAAAAGTGGCTACGGCTCCATTTTCAAAAGCAGTCTCAATAAAGTCATGACCATCACGCGCTCCCTTTAAAGGAACAAACAGGTCTCCAGGCCCAATCAAACGGCTGTCAAATTCCGGCTTGACGAGGGCCACATCTTCAAATTGGCTGATATCATTTTTTGCATGTACTAGATGAGCAACTTCATGTAATGTGAGATTCATATCCGACTCCTCAGTTCTCCGTAGCGTCCTCAAAAGATTTGGACGCTCCTATCAAATTCTTCTCATTATACCATATTCTAGACCACAAAAAAAGTGGCTGGGACAGAAGTCCTAGCCTCTTGATTGTTTTTGGATTGTCGAGCAAGACGCAGTGGTTGAGTGGGCTCTACTACGCTGATTTCATCAGCTTTTACAGCCCTACTCAACTGTGCGGAGGTGGGACGACGAAATCGAATTCTAACGAATTACCGATTTCTGTCCCACTCTCTCTTTTCTTACAACAAATGCGCTTCGTGTTTTTGGAAGACTTCTTTTCCAAGCTCTACTAACTTGGTAATCAAATCTGTATAGTTGAGTCCCATATTGTCCCAAAGCAAGGGATACATAGACCATTGGGTAAATCCTGGCATGGTATTGAGTTCGTTTAAGAAGATCTCTCCTTTATCGGTATAGAAGAAATCACAACGCGCTAAACCTAGACCACCGATCGCACGAAAGGCTTTTTCTGCGTTGGTCCGCATGGTTTTCACAACCTCAGGGTCCAATTGAGCTGGAATCGCCATGGTAATTTTGTTGTCGATGTATTTGGCATCATAATCATAGAAGGCCACATCTTTCACAACTTCACCTGGCAAGGTACTCTTCACATCATAGTTTCCAAGCAGTCCAACTTCGATCTCACGCGCATTGACTCCCTTGCTCTACTAAGACACGGCTATCGTATTTGAAGGCCAATTCGAGAGCAGTCCGAAGCTCTGTTTGGTTTTCAGATTTTGAAATCCCTACACTAGAACCCATATTGGATGGTTTGGTAAAGACAGGATAAGAGAGAGTCGCTTCAATTGCAGCAATTTTCTCATCCACGTCATCGCCTTCCACTACAGCTACATAAGGAACTTGTGGAATTCCTGCAGACTCCAAGACCCGTTTGGTCGTGATCTTGTCCATCGCAACACTGGAAGCTAGGATGCCACAGCCGACATAAGGCATCTTTCAAGACTTCTAAGAAGCCTTGAATGGAACCATCTTCTCCCATCGGTCCATGAAGAACTGGAAAGACTACTGCTCCTTCCTTGTAAATCGCAGATGGAGCCACTTTTTTAGACCAGTCCACTGTCTCATTGGTCATCAATTTCTCATCATCCGCTGGTTTCTCTTCAAAAGCTTGCGTCTGGATGAAAGTCTCCTGACTGCGTAATAAAAGTAGGTTTGAACCGAAAAATGCTTGGTAATCAATCGCGCGCATCACGCTTTCTGCTGAAAGAACAGATACTTCACGCTCTGCACTACGTCCACCATACAACAGGATTAAGTCTTGTTTACTCATAGTTTCTCCCTAATTGTTCCCTTGATTTCTTACTTGATAGTATACCACAATGATAGCCCTTTCGAAAGAACTTCTCTTATAATTCTGTCCGATTTTCAATCGCGCGAAGCAAGGTCACTTCGTCCGCATACTCGATATCGGCTCCAACTGCCAGTCCCCGTGCCAAACGGGTCACTTTGATCCCTGCTGGCTTGAGCACGCGCGAGATATACATAGATGTCGCTTCCCCGTCTGCTGTCGCATTGGTCGCAACAATGACCTCTGTGACTGTTCCATCCATCAAGCGACTAATCAAACTCTTGAGATTGATATCATCGGGTCCCACGCCATTCATGGGCGAGATCAAGCCATGCAAGACATGGTAGCGACCGTGGTATTCCTGGATATTTTCCATAGCAGATACATCCCGGCTATCTTCTACAACAAGAATGAGGGATGGATCCCGCGTTTCATCTCGACAAATCTCGCAGGTTTCTTCATCGGTTAAATTGCCACAAATACTGCAATACCCTCAGCTCACGCTTGGCATTGAGTAAGTTTTTGGCAAATTCATTGACATCATCATCTGACATACCAATGGTGTAAAAAGCCAGACGAGTCGCTGTTTTGATCCCAATTCCTGGCAACTTCGAATAGCTGTCAATTAATTTTGCAATAGGTGCTGGATAAAGCATAGTTTCCTCTCTAATTCATGGGGTGTTTCTGATTGTATAAATTAATAATGTCACGCGTAATGGAATGACTGACCGTCGCTTGTAGATTGGTATTATGTGGAAAAACCACTGCTACTGCAATCTTTGGATTGTTTGACGGTGCATAAGCCACCACATTGGTATTAATGGCTTGTTTGCCTCCATCGACTGTGGTTTCGGCCGTACCGGTCTTGGCACTAATAGAGACACTAGCACCTTGACCGACGGTTTTCCCTGTCGTCAACCCACTCGTACCATTGGCAACCTGGTAGAATCCTTGCTTGATCAAAGCCATGTCCTCAGCAGAGATATGGACCTGATTGAGCTCCTTGGTTTCGATCGCTTTTTTCAACTGACCAAGCCCCCCTTGATCATTATTGTCATAGATACCTTCGACGACATGAGGACTCACCCTCTTCCCATCATTTGCAACGGTTGCCGCATACTGGGCCAATTGCATCGGTGTATAGTTATCAAACTGACCAAAGGCATTGGTCAAATAATTGCCGACTGTGTAGTCTTTTGGAATAAAACCGGTCGATTCATTGGGAAGGTCAATCCCCGTTGACGTTCCAAGACCATATTCCGCAAAAGTAGAGCGCAGTTTTTTCATAGCCGGTTCAACCTGATCCACTTGTAAGGTCATGTTTGGAGTGTAGGGTTGCCCCATCATCTTAAGGGCAATTTGGACCATATAGGTATTAGAAGAGTATTCCAATGCTTCCACCGCATTGATGGAACGACTACCGTATTGGGTAAACCAAGAATTGATAGGTGCTGATCCTGCAAAAACAATCGGCTGATCGGTCAGAACCTGATTCCCAGAAATGGCTCCATTTTCCCATCCAGAAGTCAAGGTCGCTCCTTTGACCACGGATCCTGGAACGAAGACGTTGGTCACTGTTCCCAAAGCATCTGCTGATAGATCTTGACTCCCTGCTTGGTGTTTAATCCCTGCCATAGCAAGGACCTTCCCTGTATCGGGCTCCAGAGCTACGGCATAGACACCTTCGGAGTAGGTCGCATTTCCAGCTTGCAACTCTGCGCTAAAGGCGGAGCGAAGGATATCTTCCACTCCTTTTTGGAAATCCAAATCAATCGAGAGCTTGAGGTTTTCTCCTTTGGCCCCTTTTGAAACATCGACCACTTTCTCCATGTTGCCATTTTTATCTAGGAGAATTTCTTTTTCACTGCGTTTGCCTTGAAGGACATTTTCGTATTCTTTCTCCAAATAAGAGGTACCAACCCGGTCATTGAGAGCATAGCCTTTTTTGACATAGTCCTCAACCTCTTCTGCTGGAAGCCCCGCCTGCTCGGTCGATACGTTTCCAATAATAGAAGCTAAAGGAGTGTCCAAAACCTTGCGGTCCCAGCTAGTCGTGATGGCAATTCCCGGAAGGTCCTGACTATCCGCTGCGATGGTCGCAATCTGCTCAGCTCCTAGTGCCTGCGTCGTAATGATTCCCGTCGCAAAATTCTCCACAGCATTCATCTGGCTATAGAGATAAATAATCTTTTTCTCATCATCTGTATAGCCGAGTTTTGAAGGGTCGATACTATCCACTGCCGCTTGATAAATCTTGGCTTCCGGCAGGCGGTTGCCATCGGTATCAAATTTCTTTTTCTCAGGTAGGTGTTCCACGACCTCTTGGTAGACCTTGGTATTGGCTAGATAGTAATCCACTTCTTGCCGTTCGGTTACTTGAGGATTTTCTACATCGACATACTGTAAGAGTTTCCCAGCTGTCTCTCGCATTTCTTGGGCCGTCATTTTACGATCGCGCGTAAAGGTCAGGACTTGTTTTCCCACATTTTCCACCAAGGGCTTACCAGAAGCATCATAGATTTGCCCTCGCACACTCCCTTGTTTGACCGTCTTTTTCGTAGCTTTTGCCAATTTATCCGTATAATAGGCTTGGTGAGTGATCTGCATATAGCCAAGTCGGGCAATCAGCACCAAAAAAAGAAGGCAAATCAAACTAAACAGCAGGTAGAGTCTGCGTGTAATCGAATGATTCTCAAACTTCCGTATTTTCTTCTTCATGAAATTTTCTATCCTTCTTTTCTAATGAACACTTACCTTCCATTTTACTATTTTTCCAAGAGTATCTCAAGAAAAGGAAGAGCCCTTTCCTGGAATTTTATAAAGAAAAAAGATTGGACAGGCTCGTCCAATCTTGAAATTAACACAAACTTTTTTACATGTACAACCCTAGGTAAGGTGGTTGAAAAAAATATTGATTTTTAATTTTTAGGCTTATTCAAGCATATGTCGAAACTTTCCGCCGTGAGAAAAGTTCCTGAAACACAATTGTTTCAGGAACTCGGGAGTTTTGAAACTTTAGGTTCAAAACTAAGTCATGGAACTTCGTAGAAGTTCGCTGACGTCCGTACTCACCTAAGGAAAGTTTTTAAGACTATTTTGTATTCAATTTGAGATTGGACAGGCTCGCCCAATCTCTTCTTCTAATAAGTCACAACATTGATTTTTCCTTTGTCATACTCGGCAATGAAAATATCCAAAACATTGTCATAGCCTTCTTTTTCCAATTCAGCCAGCAACCACTCTTCGCTTTTTCCAATTGTTTCCAAAATTTCAAGCTGAACCACTCCATCCGTAATGATCGGGTATTTAGGATTTTTCATCCCCCGCACGGACAACGATCATTTGACCGTTTTTGTTCAATGACAGCTCGCTTTCACATCCCTTTTAATTGGAAAAATTCCCTTGTGAACGCAATTTCAAAGGCAACGTCTGAAGCAGAAAGTCCTTTGGATCGACAAGCTTCGGATCAAGCTTTCCCATTTTTTTGATAATGACAGTTGGTTTTGCCATCGATCAAGTGCTTCATAAAACGGACATTGGTATTGAGCCATTTTAAGAGTAAGATCAAAATAGTCCACATCAAGAGAATCACAATGTATTGAAGAATGGTAATGGAGCTATTGTAGATGACCCCACCAATAATTCCCCCAAGAACAAAGTTCTGTATCTGGTCTACTGCAGAACTTGGTGCTAAGTTTCCTTTCCCGGTCACATTGATTACAAATACCAAGGAAATCAAGCCGAGAGCTAATTTAATCAAAATGGCTAAAAAAATCTACTGTCATTTGTTCACCTCCACAAGTTCCACGTCTGTTTTTATACAGATCCATCTTTTCCAATAGGTAGCTATCTGGGTCAGAGCCTGCGATAGCTCGGTAATAAACCTCTCCAACCTTCAGGATCGCCCCATCTGTGGCTGCTGAAGTATTGACATAGACATCTTCTTTTTTGACATCCAACTCCTTTGAGATAACCTCAATAAAACGCAGAGAACGTTGGAATTGGTCATTATTACTTTGGCTATTTTGGAAATTGCTGATGCCGATCAAGACGACTGCAACCAGAGTCAAAATCGAGATAATGGATAATTCACGGAATTTGCTATCGTGCTTATCCCGATAAGCTTTCACCGCAAAAAAACCAGTCAGTAGAATGAGCAAACCAGAGATCCCAATGGTCACCCAATTTTGCTGACTAATCTGACTCAATACATAGTCATAAGAGTAAAATTTCATAATGAACTCCCTTTCTCCAAATGAATTCAAGCTATTATAATAGTATTTCAGGGAGAATTTCAAGGCATTCTAATCAGAAAAATCATAAAATTTTTGTTATAATAAAATTATCTATCATGTCAAGAAAAGGAAACACAATGAAACTCATTTCATGGAATATCGACTCGCTTAATGCTGCATTAACCAGTGATTCAGCACGCGCTAAACTCTCTCAAGAAGTCCTCCAAACCTTGGTTGCTGAGGATGCGGATATCATTGCCATTCAAGAAACCAAGTTATCCGCCAAAGGACCTACTAAAAAACACCTCGAAATCCTTGAGGAACTCTTCCCTGGCTATGAAAACACCTGGCGCTCTTCTCAAGAACCGGCTCGTAAAGGCTATGCTGGGACCATGTTCCTCTATAAAAAAGAGCTCACACCAGTTGTGACTTTCCCAGAGATCGGAGCTCCTTCGACCATGGACTTGGAAGGTCGGATCATTACCTTGGAATTTGATAAATTTTTCGTTACTCAGGTCTATACACCTAACGCTGGTGATGGTCTCAAACGTTTAGAAGAACGTCAAGTATGGGATGTCAAATATGCTGAATATTTGGCTGAATTAGACAAAGAAAAACCTGTCCTTGCTACTGGAGACTACAACGTTGCTCACAAGGAAATCGACCTTGCCAACCCAGCCAGCAACCGCCGTTCACCAGGATTCACAGACGAAGAACGCGAAGGATTTACAAATCTTTTGGCCAAAGGATTTACAGACACCTTCCGCCATGTCCATGGTGATGTCCCAGAGCGCTACACTTGGTGGGCACAACGAAGTAAAACCTCAAAAATCAACAATACAGGCTGGAGAATCGACTATTGGCTCACAAGTAACCGTGTGGCAGACAAAGTTACCAAGTCAGATATGATCGACTCAGGCGCTCGCCAAGACCATACACCAATTGTATTAGAAATTGATTTGTAAGGATGGTCTTTATGAATTTCAATGCAGTGATTCCTGAGTTTATTGTATCGAATATAGAACAGTCCCGTTCCTTCTACTGTGATTTACTGGGCTTTCTACCATCGAATACGAGCGACCAGAAGAAAAACTTCTCTTCCTTTCTCTTGAAGAGTGCCAGCTCATGATAGAGGAGGGAGCAGGAGGAATTAGCTGAACTGACCTACCCCTTTGGTCGTGGAGTTAATATCTCCTTCGGCATAAAAGATGTCCCTAGACTCTATCAAAAAGTAATCGAGTCTAACTATCCTATTCATCGCCCATTTATTAAAAGAAAATTTCGTGTTGGTGATCATTATATCTATCCTCATGAATTTGCAGTTCTGGATCCAGATGGCTATTTTTTAAGATTTAGTGAATAAGAAAATAGATCACTAGAGTAGAAAAAGAAACAAAAAAAGAAAGAGACTAATCACATTGATTAGTCTCTTTTAGTTTTTTAAGGATTATTTCCCCGGAGTATTCGGATCTAGGCCCCAAGATTGCTCGAGAACAGGTCTTAAGGATTTAATCATATCTTCTGAACCTTGGATTATGATTGTGTATACTTTATCTCCTTTTTGGAATACCCATACGTATAAAGTACTCCCATCTTTAACTGTTACTTTTATTAAGAAAGCGTCCCCACCGGCAAATATAGCTTTTACACCTTCTATACTAGTTCGATTTTTGTGTTTTCCGAATGAGCTATATAAACGGTTCGCAAGTAACTCTGCGTCAAAGGTTTCGTTGGGGCCAAGTTTAACAGTATCTTTAGTGTTTGAATCCATTATTAACGCATTGTGTTTTGTCTGGTGATGAATATTTGAGCGTTTTGCTACTTTGAGTTTTGTCATTGTATACGACCCAATCTTTAGGGATATTGATATAACCAAATTTTTCATTTCCGATACGTTGAGTATCTGCAAGGGATATTTCTTTTGCCCCAGAAGAAGACCCAGGAGTTGTTGTTTGAGTTGTTGTCGTTGGTGCATCCGTAGTTTCTTTAGTGACTTCAGTTGTTGGTGCTGCTGTTTTCGTTTGTTTTCTTTTCTCTATTTCCGCATGCTGCTAGTATAAATGCAGATAGGAGCGTCATAGAACCTAATAAGATTTTGTTTTTCACAATGCTTAACCTCCTTAAGTGGTTGACTTACAAATATTTTATCATTTTTTAGAGTTTATTTAAATAGGAAACGTTTTCACTAAAAAGCATAGGGTATAACAAAAGAAAATTTCGTGTTGGTGAACAGTATATCTATCCTCATGAATTTGCAGTTTTAGATCCAGATGGCTATTTTTTAAGATTTAGTGAATAGAATGAGACAGACTGACTTTCAAGACATAAAAAAACCGGAGCCTTCACATGACGGCTCCGACTTTTTTATCTTCATTGATAGACCAATGATTGATTTTTTTACTTTTTCTTCTCAATGTGATCTTTGAGATCTTCTTGAGCTTTTTTATTGGATTCTGCTTTTTTCTTCAACCATTCTTCTTTGGCCTTGTTAAAGTCTTTTGTTGTGACAACATCTTTGAGACATTTCAAGGTATTTGTAGAAGGTTCCTGTTCCTTTTGTACCAACCCATGAAGCAGCACGGCTGTATGGTACGGTCCGTTGAAGCATTGGAGCACCACCATTTGAAACAGTTGGAAGCGTAATCGAGCTATCTGTCAACCATGCTTGCGCTGCTGCATATTTTTCATAGCGTTTTGCTTGATCCAACAATTCAGCATCTGCGTCTTTCAACATGTTAGCGTATTGATCCAAACCAACTGTTGCAATGGCTGGGATTGTTTGAACCTGCATCAATACCAAGATAGTAGAAGACAGAACCATTTACTGGGCTGATACTTTCGAGGTAAGTCGATGGGTCTTGGTAGTCAGGAGCCCAACCACCGCCTGAGATATCGTAATCTCTCGCAGCCGCTGTATCGCTGAAGTAGGTGATATTTTGGAAATCATCATCCGATACCTTTTGAAGGTCCACAACGACATTGTCTGCACCAAGCGCTGACTCTACAGATTGTTTGAAGGAGCTAGCTTGTTGGACCATGCTGTTGTCCACTTGGCTAACAATGTAGTCCAAATGAATTGGGAATTGAACGCCTTGTTTTTGCAATTCAGCTTTAGCTTTCGCAAATGAAGCCTTGGCTTTTTCTGGGCTGTAAAGGCTTGTTTGACCATCGTCCAGGCTCACACCCTTCCATTGATCCCCATAGGTAACCAATTGTTTTTCAACGACCTTACCAAAATCTTCTCCATTGACTTGGACATAAGTTGGTGGCACCAAAGTGCTACGAAGGGTATTTTCAGCCGCATCAGATCCAGATACTTGTGCCGCATATGATTTGCGGTCAAAGCCAAAGTTCACCGCTTGACGGAAGTCCTTGTTCAAGATTGCTTTCTTGGTAGAAGCTTTTTGTTCATCCGTTGTTTTGGCTGTATGATCATACTTTTGACGGTCCAAGTTGAATCCAAGATAGTAGGATGTTCCCAATTGCAAACCGTAGACAATGTTGTCGCCAAAGTTTTTCTTGACACTCTTATAAGTCGAGCTGTTTGGCATAACAGATGCAAAGGAATATTGACCTTTTTCAAAGTTCTTAATGATAGAATCTGGGTTTGATCCATCGTTAAAGGTCAATTTGACATTATCGATATGAACATTTTTCGCATCGTAATAGTCTTTGTTCTTGACCAATTCAATCTCAGATTTTGAAGTCAATGATTTCAAGTAATATGGACCATTGTATAAGATGCTGCTAGGTTTCAAAGAACCAAAATCTTTTCCTTGAGATTTCAAGAAATCCGCATTGACTGGGAAAAGAACACCTGAGGTTGTTTTTGAGTTCCAGAAGCTTTCTGGACGAACCAAAGTATATTGGATGGTGTGGTCGTCTAAGGCTTTGACTCCAACTGTGTTAAAGTCTTTGGTTTCCCCTTTTACGTAGGCATCCAAACCTTTGATCGAATTTTGAATCAAGAAGAGACCTTCTGATTTAGACTCAACCGCGTGTTTGATCCCTGTAACAAAGTCTTGAGCCGTTACAGCACCATATTCTTCTCCTTCACTCGTATACCATTTGGCATCCTTACGAAGTTTGTAAGTATAGGTCAATCCATCTTCAGAGACAGTCCAATCTTCTGCTAGACTTGGCACAAAGTTTCCGTATCGGTCGTTTTCAAGAAGACCATCTACAAGGTTACTTGTGACATCTGAAGTTGTTGTACGAGTTGCAGCGATGTAATCCAAGGTATTTGGATCTGCTGAATAGACGAATGAGTAAGTTGCTTGATTGCTACTACCACCGCCACATGCTGCTAAAAGAAAGGCACCTGCAACAGAAACTCCTGCAAGAGCTAACAGTTTTTTTGCTTTCATCACTATCTCCTTATGTTAGATTTTCTACCATTATACACTATTTCTTAAAAAAAACCAAATTTATTTTAAAAAAGTTCGTTATTTTCTGAATGAATATAATAAGATATAAAGAAAAAGCATCTTGAAATCGATCTCAAAGAAGCCGGATAGGGGAGTCTAGGCACCTACCACCAGATCCAACATAGATATCACCTTTCAATCCTTTTAATAAATATACGTTTCATTACAAAAAAAGAACCTCTGCTCTTTCGAGCAGAGGAACTGATTCCTAATCAAAATGATAGAGTTGTGGATACTGGTCACATTCAGGATTTTTTGGATGGCAGATGGCCCGTCCAAAATAAATCATGGCTTGATGGGCCGCTAGCCATTCGCTCTTTGGCAGAACATCCATGACCCGCTTTTCAACTTCCAATGGCGTCGCTGATTTCTTGACAATATCATGGTGCTTGCAGATCCGCTCCACATGGGTATCGACAGCAAAAGGCTGGAATACCCAAAACCCTACACTCATGACCACATTTGCTGTCTTGCGTCCTACTCCTGCTAGACTTTCTAACTCTTCACGAGTCTGAGGCACTTTGCCCATCAAAAGTTGTCTAGCAATTGTTGGGCACATTTTTGAGAAATTTGGCCTTATTTCGATAGAGGCCTAATTTAGAAATATGCTTGGCGATATCGGCTTCACTGGCTGCTGCCATGGCTTGCGGGGTTGGAAAAGCCGCAAACAAACCTGGTGTCGCTTTGTTAACAGCCGCATCTGTCGTCTGAGCTGAGAGCATGACTGCTACTAGTAATTCAAAATGATTACGAAAATCCAGACTCGGTTTAGCATCTGGAAAAGAGGGCGATAATTTCTTCGATCACATGACGTGCCCGTTTCTTTGATAAAAACCATATTCTCTCCTTTACATTACTAGTCTTTATTATAGCATGAAAGTTCCCTATTTCTGAAAGATTCGGCTTCAAAAAAGGACTAGTCCGTAGACGAGTCCTTTTCAATTAGTCTATAAAATGAGTATGCTTGGTAATCCATTGAGTGACCTTGATATTTAACCAGAACACATAGATCCCAAATGTAATGATGGTAAAGAACCACCATTTGATCCAATTTCCAAATAACTGCATAGCCGTGCCGTCAAAGTACTGACGACGACCATCAATCACGGTATGCTTGACCTTCCAGTTATACATAATGCACACGCCCCAAGGAGCACAAATCCCAAAAGTAAATACTGTAATGAAGGTTGCTAATAAAACATGGCCAATATATGAAAATAGGCCTCCATCAAAATACGATTCACGATACATGTTCAATTTCCCTATATTTTTTCTACACCAATCTCTTCAAGAACGTAATCAGGGTTTGAGCAGAGCGTTCGCCAGCCTCTACGATAAATTCATCAAAAGAGATATTGGCTGCGTGATCTGCCGTATCACTCATAGCTCGAATGACCATGAAAGGGACGTCCAGCTGCATGAGCGGCTTGGGCAATAGCTGCCCCTTCCATCTCAACTGCCAAGACTTCTGGGAAATGCTCCCGAATTGCTGCGACTTTTTCTTCACTCGCGATAAAGCTATCTCCTGTTGTAATCAAGCCCACATGTGTGGTTGCAGCTTCTTCTTCCAGAACTTTTTTCATTTCTGATACGAAATAGCGACTGGATTCAAAGTAAAGTGGTTGACCTGCCATTTGACCATACTTATAGCCAAAGGCTGTCACATCCACATCATGATAAGCCAATTTGTCCGCAAGAACGATATCTCCAACAGCCATCCCTGGGGCAACGGCACCTGCAGAACCCGTATTGATAATGGCTTCCACTTTAAAATCATTGGCCAAGACTGCTACACTCATAGCAGACATGACTTTTCCGATACCACTTTCAACCAAAACGACCTCATGGCGTCCAATTGATCCTGTATAGTAGACTTTTCCAAGACGCAGATGCTTTTCCCCATTTTCAAGGGCTTCAACCAAGATCTTCAACTCCTGGGGCATGGCTGCAATAATTCCAATTTTCATGTCATTTCTCTCCTTGTGACGACCTTATAGACGCCAAATAGCAATGATCAAGACAATGAGGAGCACAATGATCCAGAACAAAATCTTATTGAGTTTGGATTGGACCACACTTTGTTTGCGCTCTTCAATGCGACGACTCTTGGTCACTGTGGGCTCCACTTGGATCTGCACAGTATCCTGAGAATAACGCTCTTGTGGACGCTCCATACGACTCTCTCTCATAGGACGTTCATAGCCAAATCCTCTGTGGTCTGTCCGAATAATTTTCGTCTCTTCCGCATCGACCATTTTAGGACCGGTGATGTCCTCACCTCGCCTTGCTCGTTCAATCATTTCATCGGTTAATAAAGGTTTTCCCATCGGATCCTCCTCTATTTATTGATTAAGTCCCAATATTGGATAGCCATGATGGTCTTGGCATCACAGATTTCACCAGACAGGATCAAATCTTTCGCTTCCTTCAAGGTCACTTCTAATAACTCTAAGGTCTCATCCGCATCTTGTGGACGTGGATTTTCCACCTTTTTCAAGTTGGTCGCACCATAAAGTTTGATCCGCTCATTACAAAATCCAATGGCTGAATAAAAATCATACAACAACTCTAGATCCGCTGTGTAGCCAATTTCTTCTTCCAATTCACGCAGAGCAGCTGCTTTAGGATCTGCATTTTCTCCCTTTTCTAACTTCCCTGCTGGAATCTCCACCGAGGTCCTTTCAATCGCCTTGCGGTACTGCTTGACCAAGATCGTTTTCCCATCTTCTGTGATCGGCAAAACCGCTACTGCTCCGTTATGGAAGATTAAATCACGCTGCGCTTGGCCTTTTCCAGCGGGTAGTTCTACTTGATCAGTGACCACTTGGAAAAATCGGGTCCCTGATAAATCTCCTTGCGCTCAATGGTTTTTTTCTTCAAATTGCATGAGAATCTCCTATTTATTTTTAGGATGGTGTGGCAAGCGAAGGGCATACTCTTCTTTATTCACTTGACGGCCACGACCAATCGCAATCGCATCAGCTGGTACATCCTTGGTAATAGTTGATCCAGCACCGACTAAGGAATTGTCCCCTAATTCAACTGGCGCAATGATCGTCGAATTGGATCCGACAAAAACATTGTTTCCAATCGTCGTTTTAAACTTGTGTTGGCCATCATAATTCACCGTGATGGTTCCTGCACCAAAAGTTGACGTTGCTGCCAACTTCACAGTTGCCAATGTAAGTCAAATGACCAGCTTTGGTATTTTCGCCGATAGACGAACCTTTGACTTCGACAAAGTTTCCAATATGGACATCTTTGGCGAGGCTAGATCCTGGACGAATATGAGCATATGGTCCTACTGTTACGCCATCGGCTACCGTGCTCTCTTCAATCATAGAGTTAGTGATGACAGCACCTGCACCAATTTCACTGTCCACGATATAGGTTCCATTGGTTAAAACTGTCTCAGCCCCAATTTTTGTGTGCCCTTTTAGGGTAACATTGGCTTCGATTTGCACTTCTGGTGCGATCTCAACATCGACATCGATATAGGCCGCATCTGGATTGACAAAGCTCACTCCCATTGACCATGTGGGCTTGGTTAATGCGACGACGCATGATGCCTTCTGCTGTTGCAAGGGCCACGCGGTCGTTAACCCCGAGACTTTCATCAAAATCTTTGAGCGTATAGGCTCCGACTTTTTCACCAGCTTCACGGAAAATTCCAATGACATCCGTGATATAGTATTCACCTTGGGCATTGTTGGTATTGATATTTTTCAAAGCTTCAAAGAGACGCGCATTGTCAAAGACATAAGTCCCTGTATTGATTTCTTTGATTTGTTTTTCAAAATCTGTCGCATCTTTTTGCTCGACGATTCGAAGCACTTCCGCATTGTCATTGCGGACAATCCGACCATAGCCAAATGGATTCGCTGCTTCGGCTGTCAAAATCGTTGCCACATTTTTGTGGTTGATATGGAAGTCGATCAAGTGTTTGAGGCTTTCACCCGTAATCAAAGGAGTATCACCTGCAATGACGAGAGTATGCCCTTCAAGACCTTCCAAGACTGGCTCTGCCATCATGACCGCATGACCAGTTCCCAATTGTTCGGTTTGTTTGACAAACTCTGTTTGTCCAGCTAAGACTTGCTCCACCAATTCCGCCTTGTGCCCCACAACCGTTACAGTCTTTTCTGGTGAGATGGCTCCAACACTACGGAAGACATGCTCCAACATAGAGATCCCAGCAACCTTGTGAAGAACCTTAGGCAAATCTGATTTCATACGGGTACCTTTCCCCGCTGCTAAAATAATGGCATAATTTGGCATAACATTTCTCTTTTCTGTACAATATCGCTTACATTATACCATTTTTTAGCCCCTTTTTGGAAAAATAAGACCTAAATCAAAGGAGTGGGAAGAACTTCGACTAATTAAACAAAAAGTTGAAAAGGTTCCCAAACCTTTCAATTTCCCACCCTCACTGGCTCAACAGTCTGGGGAGACTGTTGGGTTTACCCAGACATAAAAACATTGTTTTCCGTCTTCATAGGTCATCTTTGGAGCTAAATAACGAACAAGATGCAATCCTTTCACACCGTCATCTGATCATTCTATTAAACATCGAGCTGGACAGTTTTGCCCAGCCTCGTTCTATAATAAGATAAACCTTGCGAAATTCTTCTAAAACCACCTTGCTATAAGGTGTAAAAAGTTAGTCCCGCTTCTCCTAAACAGTCTTTGAAAAAGTCTTCATGAACCTGACGCCAATAGGCTGAAGTTTGTCCCCTCACACCTTCACTTATGAAACGGTCGGCTGACATGAAGGAAGGAGCTGAACAGAAACTTTTGTAATTTCGACAATGCAGACAGCTTGATTTTTGACTGTCTATAATGATATCAAGGTCCTTCTTGTGGAAGGGTTCGTCCTCTGCATAGGGTCAAGCTGGAAAGCTGAAAGTTGCTGTTTTCTTAACTTTAAGCACCAAATCTGCTAAAGGTCAGTTTCACTCCAAAAGCAGGCATCTATCTCATCTCCGATAGAGGGATTGATTTTCTTGTAGGCATTCCACATTTCTTGAGGTGTCATGGGTTCTCCTTTGTAATTTTTTACTTTCTTCTTTTACACGTTTGAGGTGGTCTGTATGGTCAATCTCTAATTAAAAATCTAGACCAAACTGTAATGGAGAATACATTCGATACCCATCTGATTCATTTTTTGTATGAAAGAAGTATTCAGATAGCCTGCTACATAAAATCAATCTTACAACTCACTGCTTTATCCTGCATCTCATCTCAACATATCTAACATAATTGGACTTTCCATATCATGCCATTGACTGTTTCTCACAGTCGCAAAAATAAAAGAAGTTAAATCATTCATTCCAACTACAATCTTTGAAATACCCGTTTCCAGTATCCTGTCTAAGTCAAAATACGCTGACGGTAATTCAATCATTGTTCCAACTTTTCCAGTAAAACCATACTGACGCAATACTGTAATAGCTTGTTTTAATTGTTCGGCATCATTGACAAAAGGAAAAATAACAGACAGATTGGGATTCGTTTGAAAAACTTCTGTAACAACATTTGCTTCAGCATGAAATTCATCCAAACACGCTAGTAAACGCCTAGTCCCTCTATATCCAAATAAGGGGTGGCGTTCATCAAAATACTCTTTAGTCCCGTCTAGACAATTTGCTTCTGCATTTGTTAACTCTGAAAAGCGATACCAGACTTCTTCATCTGGGTACAAATGGCAAATAGTGTCTAGATAATCTTTTACAAATTGCTGACAACTTTTTAGCAGTATATTTTGACTGATCTCCCTCACCAAATATTCGCCACGAATCATACCAACATGATGAAATAGTTGTGAGTAAATTTTTTCAACAATTCTTTCGCCACTAAGAGCTAGCTGGTTTTTCATAGCCATTCACCTCGTCTTAAAAGATACAATATTAGATATCATTATATGACACTTTCCTCTAGTTCAAAAGCTTCATAAGGTTCAACTAACTCATATCCTAAAAATTCTGCTACTTTTTTGGAAGCCTCGTTATGAGCATCCCAAAGTGGAAACATATCTCTATTTAAACTCTCTAGAATCATTGCAGCACCAAGTTTTTTAGCAAATCCATTTCCTTGTTTGTCTGGTCTAGTTGCAACTTCCACTTCAACTGCTCCGTGGTAAACTAACCCTGAGGAAATCCCAGCAATCACTTCATTATTTTTAAGAATAACAAAGCCAAATCCACCTTTTAAAGCAAAATCCTGGTAGGACTCAAAATCCCCCTGTAAATCTTGTGACCATTCTTCCTCAGAAAGGCAGTTATAAATACGATTATAAATAGGCACAATATTGTAACCTTCCTCTATATGAGTAACTAGATCATTTAGAAGTTCAACTTGAAAATTTGCCTTATACTTAAAAGAATAGCGAGTAAAAGAAATTAACCCACCTTGCTGATGCAGAAAATCTTGCCACTTAGTGTCTTCTGAAATAATAATCTTATAATCTAAACCATATTGCCTAACAAAATCTTCCCAAAATCTGGAATCCAACTCCCCTGCTAGGTATAGAAAATTCCCAATATCATAAAAGCTCGTTGTCCTATCACTGTTTCGATAAACAGTACCGATTTGAGATTTAAGTCCATAGAGAACCATATATTTCTTCCATGTTTTAAATAGTTCCATTATCCTTCTATTTTACCTTCCAATTCCAATAGCTTTTCAGTTCTAATTCTGGAAATCCTCGTAACTCTGCCTTCACCTTTAATACTAAGGGTGAGGCATTGTCTGCAGTAATTTCTTCCCAATTCAACCAAATGGCATTGGCTGAATCATTACTTCCATCAAGAACCTCCTGAGGAAGGGATTGTTGAGAGCGTTCTAAATCGAGTACGATATCATAAAAGGCCATGATATGATGTACTGCGAAGTCTTGCCCTTCTTCTTGAACCAGCACGTCATACATCCTAGGATTTGAATAATTGCTAAGCGTATAGCCTGTCTCCTCCAGAACTTCTCTCTTGAGTGTTTCAGTCAGCCCTTCCCCTACTTCCTGGCTACCACCCGGTAGATCAAAACGATGTTGATAAGGGCCTCTTGTTTTTTCAATGCAGAGCAGTTTCCCCTCTTGAAGACAGACTCCGTAGACGCCAAAGTGTTTTTTGATTTTCATTTTCTGCTCCTTTTATAACTCAAAGATAAATGGTTCACATCATCCCTTAAAAGGAAATAAGCTATAAAGTCCATGCTCCTTGATATACTTCTTCAGTATCTCCATATTCTCTTCTATTTTTGCCTGGATATCTGTCTCTTCACAAGATGACTCAGCGATAAAGAGGTGAATTTTCAATAAATCTGTCAAGTATAGCAGACGGCGTTCCATTTCTGATTCAAGACTTGAAGAGTGCTCGATTTTTGCAAACTTTTGATCCAAGCTATCACCATTCAAAAATCTCTGATGAACTCTCCTTCTTATTTTTTTAGTTGATTCTTCCCCCTGTTCTAATGGAGATAAAAGGAGTTTTTTATAGACGAATACCTGATTTTCTACCTCTCTTTCTAGATAGGCCAATAAAACCAGAGAGTTATCAACAAAAGTCCAAGTGTTATAATTCCCTTCAAATGGAACTTGTATGATACTATCTAATAATTCCTTAGCTATTTTCTCTTGACCATCCAGATAAAGTAAATAGGCCAGATGATTTAGCGATTCGAGATAGGTAGCTTGGGTTTTCTTATTCTTTTTTAATACTTTATCTAAATAAAGATGTAGGTCTGGATGTTTTTCCAGTTGTTCAACTACTTCAGGTAGCTTCATCTGAAATCCTTTCTATTCTTTTTTAAAAAATTTAAAGTGTTTTTAATCATCTGATGCCAACTTGTCCACGCGCACCTGCTCAATTATCTGCTCTAGTAAAAGTTCTTGGTGTTTACGCATCCCTTCTCCTTTTTCGTCTCACTCTTCAACAAAAGAGTTTAAAAAGTCCTCAAAAGAAGCCCATTGACCGTAGATCTCAGCTGTTTCTTCTAGAACATAGAAGCAAACCATACCATAATCTTCTTCCCTTAGGGAAAGAGCGTAATTGCCAGAACCAGGATCATAGGCGAAATGGAGAAGGTCTGTAGCCCTAAATCCTGCAGGCACAGCCTCATCGTCATACCATGTAAGAGACTTGCTCATTTCCTCAAGTGAATTAAAGGAATTAAAAGGAAAGAGGTGATGTTCATCGTGGACACCACTTACTTGGGGCTGACCACCGTTGTTCTTGAGATAAAAATTTTTCATGACTTCTGGCAATTTCTTTCCAAGAATCTCCTCAAATTGTAAAAGGTCTTCTTTTGAAATCGGTGAATCTTCATCAAGCATCCTAAACATGATTACTCCCTTCAATTTTCTACAATTCTTCTTTTAGTTCCTTTTCAATAAAGTCATAAACATTTGCAGCAACTATTTTCATCTCTAAGGAGCCTAAAGCACCCAGGTCATTTTCATAAATGCAATCATCAGAATTTTTCTTGATAAAGTAAGCCAAATCTCCTTCCTGTCCAATCATAAAGTAATCTGGCTCTACTTCCTCAATCTGATAAGTCTCATTACGCTCCTGGAGATCCTCCTTAGCATACAAACAGATACCTGTATCTCCAATTTCATAGGGATCAATCTCTTCCCACTCTGATAAAAAAACTGATAGTAGAGATTGGGCAATACAAATCCAAACTCATCTCTTTTCATAGCTTACCTCCACATATCCACTGAGTATCAACTATATTACTTCAAAGACCAACCACCATCAATAGTCAGGATTTGTCCCTGCATGGCACTCGCTTTTCCACTTGCTAAGAAGAGGCTAACTTCAGCAACTTCACTTGGCTCAATCCATCGTTTGATGGGGGTTTCACTTGCCACCCAGTCCGCCAATCCTCCTGGTTCAAAGTCTGAGGCGGTCATACCCGTCTTAACTGCACCTGGTGCGATGCCAAAGACCTGAATCCCAGCTTCTGCATAATCCAGGGCCAACTGCTTGGTAAATCCAGCTAAGGCATGTTTGGACGAGGTATAGGCGTGACCGCCTCCTCCTGCCAGGCTAGAAGCAATGGAGCACATGTTGATGACGGTCCCTTGCTTCTTCTCCAACATTTGAGTCAGATAATGCCGTGTCAGCTCCACCGGGGTCACATAGTTGATCTCAAAGATCTCCTGAATTTCCTGAGCGCTTTGCTCCAGAAGCGGTTTGTAATCATCCAAGACCCCAGCCGTATTGCACAAGACCTCTACCTCAGGACACCAGTCAAAAATCGGCGTCAAATCAAGAGTTAAGTCCCTCTGTAAGAAGTGAAAATCACCTGCTAACTGAGGATCCGCTCCCTGATCCACCCCATAGACCTGGTAGCCCTTTTCTAGAAAGAGTCGAGCTTGAGCCAAACCAATCCCGGAACTCACACCTGTAATCAAGACCCTTTTAGTCATGGACTTCCACCCAATCTGTCGCTAAAACATCACAAGGTGTTGGACTCCACATGGAAAAACCTTCACCCTCACCAGAGACGTTGATGAGGAAATAAGGGGTCACTTCCAGAGCCACCCCATTTTGCTCAATGGTATCAAAGAGTTGGACGTAGTTTTCTGCTCCACCCCAACCGGTTCGCACATATTTTTTCTTAGCCTTTAAGCCTGGTAAAATCTCTTCAAATGTCATGTTTTTCTCCTTTGTTATCTAGTTAACTTTCTCCCTTTATTATATCAAAAAAAGAGCTTTCTCTATGTAAAAAGCCAGAGTTCTTCTACTCTAGCTTTCATCTTTTATTGATTTTCTTCTGAGTGACGATAGCCATAACCGAAATAAATTCCGACCCCGATCAGGAGAGCAACTCCGAAGGCCAGCCAGGTCGATAGGGAATACTGGGTCATAAAGGACAGACAGACCACAATCGATAGGATTGGCAAGACCGGAACCAAGGGGGTTTTAAATTCACCAGGTCCAGGAGCCCCGTGTTCCTTGCGCAATTTCAAGAGGGCAAAGGCCAACATAACTAGGTAAGCCAAGGTACAAATATTTAAGAAGGAAGCGATACTGGCTAGCGGGAAGACTCCACCAGCAATGGCAGCCATCGAGCCAGCTACTAGTGTTGCATTTTTTGGAATTCTAGTTTTTGGATCGAGCTGTTTCATAGCTTTTGGCAAAAGCCCATCCCGCGCCAAACTGTAAATCATCCGTGAAAGGGCAAAGGTCATGGAAATGCAGACGGTAATCAGGGTCAAAATCGCTACCAGTGATACATAATTTCCAGCCCAGCCGGCTCCGACCTGACGAAGGGCAAAGGCAACCGCGTCTTCTACATTTAAGTTCTTAAAAGGAACCATACCGGTCAAAACTAAGGTAACCAAAATATAAAGAACAGTTGTGATTAAAAGACTAAGGACAATGCCGCGAGGGACGTTCTTTTGTGGTTCCTTGATTTCGTCGACCGCCATTGAAATGGACTCAAAACCAAGAAAGGCAAAGAACATGAGCGAAGCGCCAGTCATAATCCCTGTCTGACCACCATAGATTTCGCCAAATCCATACGGAGCAAAGTTGGCCCAGTTGCTAGGGTTTAGGTGAAAAATCCCGACAAGGATAAACAAGGCAAGAGCGGAGAACTTGAGTAAGACCAGCAAGGAATTAAAGCGTAAGACCGCTTTTGCATTCATAAGAACTAAGGCAGTGACGAGGACCATGACCAAAATAGGCAAGAGATCCACATAAGTTCCCTTAGCTGGATCAAAAGTCCCGTTTAAAGCCGTCGGCAGGCTCCAGCCAAGATTGGCCAACAAGCCCTTGAAATAAGCAGCCCAACCTGAAGCCACCCCCTGATACAGCTGTCATAAATTCCATCACAGTCAACCAACCGGCAATCCAGGCAGGAAACTCTCCAAAGATGGCATAGAGGTAACTATAGGCTCCTCCGGTTGAAGGGATGCGAGATGCAAATTCAGCAAAGAAGAGGGCAGATAAGCCGACGCAAAAAGCCGCAATCACAATCGAAATAATCAAGGCTGGACCAGCTAAATTCGCTGCTGCAGTACCCGTAATTGTGAAGATTCCTGTTCCCACCATGGCACCGATTCCTAAAATAATCAAATCCCACAAACGTAAATGGCGATTTAGACCCGGGTGTACTTGCCCAAGTCCCTTTTTTCGAAATAGATTCATGCATATTCTCCCATCTAATGAGTTTATTCTATCATACTTGAACAAGAAAGAGAGTGGGACAGAAATCGGTAATTCGTCAGAATTCGATTTCGTCGTCCCACCTCCTCACAGTTGAGTAGGTCATCTTTGGAGCTTAAAAAGCGAACAAAGATACCAATCAACCACTGCGTCTTGCTCGACAATCCAAAAACAATTGAGAGGCTAGGACTTTTGTCCCAGCCCCCCTTTTCTTTCTATTTATCACTTTCCGTCCTATTCTTTTTCAAAGCACGAATCGTAAACCAATAATAAATAACCAGCCCAAAGACGATGATCACTGTGGGCAGAAGAACCGTCATACCAAGATTCTGAACTCCTTGTGCCAAGGTCCAGCGATGTAAGAATCCAACCACTAAAAAGGCGACGATAGGAAAGATGAAAGCTCGTCCAAACTCTTCTTTCCATTGCCAAAGAATGAGACCTCCGCTAGCCCCTGTCATGAGAAGGGCATCCCAAGGACTAGGGACTACAAACAAAGCAAGAGCTGGCAAGAAACGGACTCCCACAATTTCACTGAAAAAATAGATCCCTAATACCAGAACAAAAGCTACATAAATTGCTTTTTTCGCTTTTTCTTCCGCAAAAATGAGACGACGAAGGAGATAGAAGATGATCCCAACAGCTAGGAGTCCCAAAATGATATCGGTTAAATAGACTAGAGGCTTGAGCACAAGGACCGCTTGAGAAGCAAAATCACTTAAGAGGCGATAAAAAATCACAATACCTGAAAAGATAGCCCCATATTTTAGAACAGACCGCGTCGATTCTTTGGGCATATTTTCGATAATTTGGTCTGCCATTTCCTTTGGATCTAGACCAAAATAATCCTTTGCCGTGAGGCCATCTCCGCTTGCTTGCGAAAAATCTAGCGCCAAATTATAGACCTGCTCTCTTAAGGCCTTCTCCTCATATAAAAAACCTGCAAGATTGAAATAATCCCAGAGATCTTGGAAATAAACTTGATCCTCCTGGCTAAAGGTTTGCATCAAGGCCTGCGTTTCTTCAAAATACATTGCTGATTTCATGCTTCTTCCTTCTTTCTTTGGAGACAAATACAATAAGGGTCAGGACTAGTCCCATGAGAGGAAGGAGCCAGCCTATTAAATGAGCAGTTTCCTGATTCACAAGACGCATCCAGCATCCAGTAACTAGGAAAGTCAGGCCCATGACTAGTAGACTCGACATCAAACGCTCCCTGTTTCTATAAGCCATAACTGCAAACCCAAGTAAGACTAAGACAGCAAGAGCAATCCCCCAACCATCTGATAAGAAGAGACTCCCAATATGGCCAAAATAGATCGAAAATTGTCGTACGATGTTCAGAAATACCATCAGGCTGATCCCACTGATAAAAATAGCCCAAGACCACTTCATTTCTCCATAGCTCTGTTTGGACCAAAGCCACGTGATAAACTGGCTGAACACCAAGAAATTGAGTAGAATAACAACATAGGTCAAAGGTTCGATTTTCAGTGGTGTCATCCAGGTAAAATCCATTAAATAACGCATGCCAACTAAGATCCCTCCAAGTAGGAAGACGAGTCCCACATAAGATCCTAAAGAACGTTTTGGCAAGTCTGAAAGAACTTGATCCACCATCGCCCGTGGATCCTTTCCAAAATAATCCACCGCCCGTATGCCTTCTTTCTCAGCAACTTTTAGGTCGCAAACCATATTGTAGAGTTGTTCACCGAGTGCTTCATCATCATAAAAATAGGACTTGGCCCCAATATAGGCCACCATTTTTTTCATATAGGTTTGATCCTCTTTGTTTAAATGAATCAATTCATCGGACATTTTTTCTGTATAACTTTCTACCATTCTTCCCCCTCCTTCTTGATACGTTCTACTTTTGTGACCAGCTCCTGCCACTGGTCCCAAAATTCCTCTAAGCGCTCTCTTCCAGCATCACTGAGTGAAAAATACTTGCGATCAGGACCATCTGGAGACGGCCTCATTTCCCCATGAATAACCCCTTGTTTTTCTAATTTTTGAAGCAGGGGATAAATGGTCCCAGCGACAATCTTATCAAATCCCATCTCTTTGAGACTTTGGATCAATTCATAGCCATAGATGGCCTTTTTTGAAATAATCTCCAGCACACAGCCCTCCAAGACTCCCTTTAGTAATTGGGACTCTTTCATCCTTCTCACCTCCTTCTTCACATTTTTCACTAGTTTGTTTTACATACTAGTCTTTTCACTATCAGTATACTCTTTCTCAGCTAGTATGTAAAGCATAATAGTAACTTTTTTCAAAAAAATTTTTATTCCTTAAAAATCCCTTAAAATCAAGGTTTCTCTGTATACTCGTGTGTAAATATACAAAAAAAGTTCAAAAAACACTTTATTTTGTAGATTGATTGGAGTATAATAATTAAAATTATTCAAAAGGAGACACGAATATGAAAAAATCGAAGCTTGCTCTTTTAGCAGGTGTCGCCGCGGCTTCAACGCTTTTCCTTGCTGCATGTGGCTCATCTTCTAATGCGTCAAAAGGTACGACTTATAAATATGTCTATAGTTCTGACCCTGATACCTTGAACTATTTGACTTCAAACCGTGCAACTACAAGCGACATTACTACCAACTTGGTCGATGGTTTGTTTGAAAACGACCAATACGGTAACTTAGTTCCTGCTCTTGCAGAAGACTGGTCCGTCTCAAAAGACGGTCTGACTTATACTTACAAGCTTCGAAAAGATGCGAAGTGGTATGATTCAGAAGGAAATGAATACGCTGACGTCACTGCAAAAGATTTCGTGACATCTCTAAAATACGTAGCAGATAAAAAATCTGATGCTCTTTACTTGGTTCAAAACTCAGTCAAAGGCTTGGATGACTATGTAAACGGGAAAACTAAAGACTTCTCAACCGTTGGGGTAAAAGCTGTTGATGATCACACTCTTCAATATACTTTGAACCAACCAGAATCTTTCTGGAATTCTAAATTGACGACTGCTACTATGATGCCAGTTAATGCAAAATTCCTTGAATCAGCTGGGAAAGATTTCGGTAGCGTGAAACCAAGTGGTATCCTCTACAACGGTCCATACATTTTGAAATCCTTCACTTCAAAATCACAAATTGAACTGGATAAAAACCCTGAATACTACGACAAGAAATGTTCACATCGATACCGTTAAATTAACTTACTTCGATGGATCAGACCAAGACTATCTGGCTCGTAACTTCTCAGATGGCAACTTATCTTCTGCTCGTCTCTTCCCAACGAGCTCAACTTACAGCACAATTCAGAAGAAATTCAAGGATAACATCGTTTATTCACCACAAGATGCGACTGTCTACTATGCTTACTTCAACGTCAACCGTCAAAACTACGGTCATACTAAGAAGACTTCTGATGAGCAAAAGAACAGCACTAAGACAGCTCTTCAAAACAAGAACTTCCGTCAAGCCTTGAACTTTGCTTTAGATAGAACCTCCTACAGCGCTCAAGTGAATGGGAAAGATGGAGCATCAAAAACTCTTCGTACCCTACTAGTTCCACCTACATTTGTGCAAGCCAACGGAAAAGACTTCGGTACACTCGTTGAAGAAAAACTTGCTGCAACAGGAGATGAGTGGAAAGGTGTTAGCTTTGCTGATGCTCAAGATAGCTTGCACAATGCGGATAAAGCCAAAGCAGAACTTGCAAAAGCAAAATCTGAATTGCAATCACAAGGGGTTCAATTCCCAATCCATATCGACTATGTCGTAGACCAATCTTCTAGCTCACTTGTTCAACAAGCAGACTCTATGAAGAGCTCTATCGAATTTGCTCTTGGTAAAGACAATGTCGTGATCGATGTGCAAAAATTGTCTACAGACGATGCGGATAACGCTACTTACTTTGCCCAATCACCAGAGCAAAAAGACTTTGACATGGATATCACTGGTGGGGACCTGACTTCCAAGACCCATCTACTTACTTGGATATCTTAAACCCAACAGATGGTTCAACCTTGACTGGTATGGGACTTGATCCTAAGAAAGACCAAGCGCTCATCGAGAAAATCGGTTTGAACGAGTACAAAGAATTGTTGGATGCTGCCAATGCTGAAAAATTAGACACTAATGCACGTTATGAAAAATACGCTGCTGCTCAAGCTTGGTTGACAGAAAACGCAATGGTTCTTCCAATCTACTCTAAGGGTGGAGTTCCATCTATCACGAAGGTAACACCATTCTCAGGCGCTCGTTCTTCAATTGGTATCAAGGGAGATTCAAACTTCTTCAAATACCAAAAACTTCAAGACAAGACAGTCACAACTGCTGACTACGAAAAAGCTTATAAGAATTGGTTGAAAGAAAAAGAAGAATCAAACAAAAAAGCGCAAGAAGAACTTGCAAAACACGTGAAATAATCACGATAGAAAACACCGGGGATAAAATCCTCGGTGTTTTTTGTGCTAACAAAATGTTGTATGTTTCATCTTATTTCTAGTCTTTTATAGACTCGAACGCTATCTCACGACAATCTTCCGATAACTTCTAGAAGTCAGAAGAAAGACAAGGACATAGGAGATGAAAAAGACTGCGCAGATAGAAAGAGTCGTTTGAAGGACCAAGCCCGCATTGGTCGCTCCTAAGATGGCAACGATTTTTGCGATCATCTTGTAGGCTACTCCTAGGTAGAGGAAGGAGAAGAATAATGGGAGGAAAAAGACGGTGAGAATTTGTTTGCGAATGGTGGTGGACGTTTGCTTTTGGTCCAATCCTACTTGTTGTAAGATCACAAAATTTTCCCGGTCCTCATAGCCTTCTGAAATCTGCTTATAGTAAATGACGAGAACCGTAGCTAATAGAAAGATCACAGATAGGAAAACTCCAATAAAGAGCACTGTCCCTGCTGTTTCACGCCACTCCTTCTCTATACTGTATCGTTCATATCCACCAAAATAAGTCGCACCATATTGACTCATTTTGTCTGTCGAATACAGCTCTTTGGTCACGCCACCAGTAAAATCTTTGTTGTCTTTATTTTTGGCATTAATAGAGAATTCTAAATTCTTATCAACTTTTAGACCCAGTTGGTTCAAGTCAGGGAGGACTAGGTACAAGCCCATTTGGTGTTGAAACAGGTCGGATTGAGGGAGTTTCCCTTGGATAAAGTTGGAGTCTAATTTTTGTTTAATCGTGAAGGTCTTCCCATTGATTTCTAACTGTGCGTCTAATCTTCCAGGATACTGATACCCATAAGCCAAGATTTCATTTTCTCCAAGCTCAACTTTTTGACCCGTCAATTGCTCATAAGTCGCCTGATCAAAAAAGTTGACTACTCCTTCTGTCTTCAACTCCTGACCAGTTGACGGAGTGGACTGGTCATTCACCTCTAACACCTTTCCATCAATCTTTCGAATTTCAGCCGACCAGTATGTTGTCTGTGCCACCTGATAATCTGACAGATGTGTCGCATCGGCTGTTTTCTGAATAATAGCTTGAACATCCGCAACAACCGGTTCTGTCTCAGCATCTGAAGGCATATGCCCCACACTAATCATGTAATCAGAAGGGTAAACAGTATCTAGGTAATTCTGCCCTCCAATAAAGATATTGAGCGACCCGGTTAAGGTGACCAAGACCATGGTGGATAGAATACTAATGGTCGCAAGGCCCGCTGCATTTTTTCGCATCCGAGCTATTAAGTTTGAGACAGATATAAAATTCTCTGGCTTGTAATAGTAGGATTTCCGACCTTTGAGAAATCTTAAGAAGGTAATAGAGCCTGCGTTGAATAAGAGATAAGTCGCTAGAATGACCAAGATGACGGCAATAAAGAATCCTTGGATAGCCGCAACCGGACGCTCAACGGATAGCGCTATATAAAAAGCAATTCCTAAGAGCCCTAGTCCTAACAGAGTTTGAACCAGCAAGAAGCGTCCCTTCTTCTCTCCTGCTTTCTTTTGTTCCATGAGGTGAAGGGAACTGTAGCGCAAGAGGCGGAAAGAATTCAACAAAAGAATGAGACCAAAGGCTAAGGCTAACCCAAGTAAAGTGTTAAGAACAGCCCCTATCTGGAAGGTTGATTGAATGACGACTGGTAGCCCCATACATTTTAGGAGTAGGGCAAAAATCAAGCGATCAAACAAGAGCCCCAAGCCCAGTCCTGCGCCAACTGTGAGAACATAGAAGATAAGCAATTCCCATAAGGTCATGACGAGGAGGTGCTTCTTCTCCATTCCCAGAACACTGTACAGTCCCAGTTCTTTGGAACGATTTTTCATGACATAGCCATTGGCATAAGCCACTAAAATGATGACGACTAATTGGACAACGAAACTACCAAAACCAAGAACAGTTCTCGCCGCTCCCCCTCCGTAAGAATCCTCTAAATGAGGGGTCGATGACAAGGCGATAAAACTATAAAGGATCATGGTCGTTAAAATAACAGCCAAGGCAAAGGGATAATAGAGCTTGCGATTTTGTTTGAGGTTGGAAAGTGCTAATTTACTTGTTAATTTAAACATCACGATCCTCCTTACCCGCCATGACCGTCAGAGTATCTGAGATTTCTTGGAACATCTGACGCTCTGTCTTTTCTCCGCGGAAGATCTGGTTGTAAAGAATCCCGTCCTTGATAAAGAGCACGCGCTTGGCACGCGCTGCTGCTGCGGTTGAGTGGGTCACCATGAGAATGGTTTGGCCCATAGTGTTGATGTCTTCAAAGACATCCAGCAAAGCAGCCGAAGACTTGGAATCCAGCGCCCCTGTTGGCTCATCCGCAAGGAGGATTTCAGGGGAGGTGATGATGGCCCGTGCTACGGCTACCCGTTGTTTTTGCCCACCAGAGATTTCGTAGGGATATTTTTCAAGCAGTTGGTGAATGCCCAACTCCCGACTGACGCTATCCACCTTGCTCATCATTTCCTTGACCGGTCTGCGAGAAAGGACCAAAGGTAAGAGGATATTGTCCTTGACGGACAAGGTATCCAGCAGGTTGAAGTCTTGAAAGACAAAGCCTAGTTTTTCCCGACGAAAGCTCGACGCATCCTTGTTCTTGATGGTTGAAGTATCAGTGCCATTGAGGTAGACTCGTCCTTCCGTCGGCTGATCCAGCATGGCTAGGATATTGAGGAGGGTCGATTTCCCAGATCCTGATTCCCCCATGATGGCGACGTATTCGCCTTTTTCAACTGTGAAGTGGATATCCTTTAAGGCTTCAACCTGCGTTCCTTGAAAGCGGGTTTTATAGATCTTTTTGATATGTTGAACATCTAGTAGGGTCATGGTCTGTTCCTTTCTAGCTCGAAAAAAGCTTCAATCGTTTTTTACAAATCTATTGTACTAAAACTGAAACGCTTTCACCATAACATAACCTTACATTTTACCCTTTATTTCTTACATTTTTGTAAGAAAGCAAAAATAGGCTAGGATAAAAGTCCTAGCCTATTTTTTTATTGATTATTCAGCTGATGAAGAGAGCAATGGTGCAATTGATTGATAAGCACCTTCAAGAGCTTTTTGGGCAATATCGCGAGCATTTTTCAATTGTTGTGCGAATTGACTACGAGCTTGTTCAGGAACAACTGTATCATCAGAACCTGCAGCTGAAAGTGTATCGTTAAATGTTTTTCTTGCAGTCTCCATAGATTGGATCGCAGGATCTACTTGCTTATTATAGGCATCTTTACCAGATGCTGGGATCTTGTCACCAATCTCTTTGACATATTTTGTGTAGTTGTCAATCATTTTTCCATAAATGGTTTTCATATCACCAAGTGTTTTGGCGTTGTCGATTTCTTCATCAGTTAACAAAACAATTTCTGGAATTTCAACAGAAGAGGTTGCTGATTTAGATGTTTTTGATGAACTGCTTGATTTGCTTTCTGAAGTAGATGATTTTTCTACTTTGCTAGAAGAAGCTTTTGCATCTTTGCTTGATGATTCTGAAGCAGTTTTACCAGAACATGCTGCTAACGTTGCAACTGATAAGAGAGCCACGCCCGCTGTAAGAAGTTTTTTCATAATTTTTTCTCCTATAGATATTGATTAAATATATTTTAAAACGAAATCTTTTTATTGTCAAATATTTTATGTACTCAATCCTTTTTTATACCGACTTTTATCACTAACTCTTAACATATTTTTCCATCCTATTCACAAAAACCAGAAAATAAATTTTTATTCATTCCACGAATAAAGTAAAAGATTAGACAAAACGTCCAATCTTTGATGACTGATTGAAAGAACTGAACAAGACCGTATTTCTTTTTTTCATTGATGAAGTAATTGATTGAACTCTTCTTGAAGTTCCTTGTTGTCCGTTGGTTTTAGATACATCTTTCCACCATTGGTCGTGGGAGAATGAAAGACAATGGCTTCTCCTGTATCTGTAATGGCAAAGAAATAACTATGCACATCTGGATACTTATCCCAATTGCTATAGCGTTCCACGATTCTGTATTTTGCATTTCCCTGACCAGTTTCTGTATAAATGGCATCCATCTTGCTATTTTCCCCTAGAGTATAGAGGTTGTCTGGTCCTACATCACCGCCAGCAATACCTTTTTGATAGTTGGGTTGTCCCATCTTTTCGCCCCAGGTCTTCATAAATTCTGCTAATTTTGCTGATTTTTCTGCATTCCAAGGCGTTTTTTCCTGGCTTTGGCTATTTCCCGCTGATGGTGTGCTGTCAAAAGTTTGCCAGTCAAACCTCTTGAGATCCCATTTTTCCTCATCCGATTTTCCAAATAGGGCAGTCAGATCTGACCCCGGTACTTGGACTTCTTCTTCCTGGACTTTGATCGCAGCATGAGGCATCTTTTCTATCCGTGAGAGCACAGCTACCCCATGGCCAGTTCCAGACATCCAGCTGACTTCTAAGACTTCTCCTCCCTGATAGAGGGTCGTCGCATTGCGCGCTCCACCATGTCCAGCGACGAAACCTTCAGCTAGTAGAGTCGGTTTTTGGTCCTTGAGGTAATAAACTCCTGTCACAAAGTAGCTTCCATCGGTCTGCTGATTGGCGATGATCATCTCATCTACCCCATCGTTATTTAAGTCCTTAAAGGCATAGCGAACGGCATCTGGCTGATTAATCACGGTCTCGATCACCCAACTATTGATCATCCGATCTTCTTTGGCTAATGCATCATTCAATTTGGAAATAGCATCTAAATCTTTTGAAGTGGCAAAAATCTTTTGGTAGTCTGAAAAAACAGACTGGTATAATTGTTTGGTATCTGTTTTTTTCGCTTGTTTTTTTGCTGAAGTCTGGCTCATTGCAGCCTCTTTTTGGGACTAGACTGGCGCTGGTATCTCTGGTAACATCCTGTTAACATGACCATACTCGAAGCCACTAATCCTAACTGCACCCATTGTTTTCTTTTCATCTGATCTCCTATAGTCTCCCTTATTTTCATACTGATCTTCATTATACTAAAAAAAAGGTGAGGAAGGAATCCCTTCTTCACACTTAGTTTATTTTATTCGGTTTGGCTCGACGATCGGTTTGACTTTCAATATGCTCTTTCACCAAGGCAACCACCTCATCATTGGTTGGAAGGTCCGAGTGCTGGGCATCTTCCCCCGTCACCGTAATCTCCGTATAGCTAGCTGCTTGGTTTTGGTAGATATATTTCCCAGCGGAAACACTGGCGTCCGGAACCAACTCATCTGAATCATAGGTAATAGTCCCTGCTACTGAATACATATGAAGGGTTGTGGGGATGGCTTCTTTTCCCTTGATAAAATCGGCCAACATCTCAGATTTATTTTTGATGTTGGTCTCCGTGAAATTGTAGGGAGTTCCGATGGTCATGAGGGTCTTGAGATCTATATCATAATCCCCCAGATAATTTTCAATAAAGGCTGTATAAATCAAGCCACCGTTGGAATGACCCAAGCCCTTAAAATTATTAAAATTGTATTTTTCTTGAAGGGCTTCGAAGGCCTGATTAAATAGTTTGGCTTGCTTTTTAATGTTGCTATAGCCATCTTTGTTATTTTCAAAACCAACCACAATTACCGGCTCATTGTCCTTGGCATCAATACTACCACTATAGGTGATATGCCCATCATTCCAAACCTTAACCTTAAGTAGACTGTGTTTGGTTCCTTGGCGGTCTTGGTTGAGCTTGGTCACCAAGCCATCAAAGCGGTTCTCTGTCGCAGAGCTTCCCGGGATCATGATGATGGGAGACAATTTTGAATTATAAAATTTCTCGATTCTTGAAACATTGGTCCGAGTCCAGCTATAAGAAGGAATGGCTAAAGCGATCAAGAAAAGACTGACCAAAGTGAGGACGATCGCTGTTTTTTAGATGGCTTCATCGCTTTCTCCTTTCACTTTTAAATCTTTTCGGATACGATTTCCCATACGGACAAATGGTAGATAAAGGAGCACATCGACGGCAAAACAAAGTATACTGACAGCTAAGGCTCTCAGACTCCCTCCCGTTCCAATAAAAGCATAGAGAAGGCTAGGAGTCCCATCTGGCACCGGATAGACAGCTGCTGGCATCAGCTTGAAGCACAAAGCTACAGCTGCTATTCCCATATTCACCAAAGGGATCAATAAGAAGGGAATCACATATAGGAGGTTGAGAAGGACCGGTATTCCTACCATGAAAGAAGCCCCATTGTTAAAGAGACTTGGAAACAGACTGAGGAGGCTGACTTTCTTGTCCTTTTCACTTCGTGAAACCAGCAGGATCGCTACCAATAAGGCTAGGACGGCGCCGACACCAGCCACCAGACCAAAACTGCGGTACAAATTGGTCAAGGTATAGAGATGAGGAATGCCTGTCGTTGAATGATGGGTCACAGCGTAGGTCAGATTTTCCAAGGCAAAGCTATCATCCGCAATTGAGTTCAAGGCAAAGGCTTGACTATTACCAAACCAAGCAGATAGTCCACTAAATAGTCCCATGACAAAGGTGGACAGGAGATGATGACTGCTTACAGTTAGAGAAGCCAAGAACTGTCGGATAGTCTGAAAAATATTAAATTGATTTCCAAGAACCAAAAGAAGATTGAGGCTGACCCCTAGAACTAAGGACAAGAAAATGGGACGCACCGTCTTGGGTTGATAGATGAAATCCTTGTCCACAATCTGGTCGTCACTGGCCTTGGATAGACGAAAGATCTGCCCAATTAGATAGCCTAAAAAAATCGCTAAGACGATATTGGTCGTCGCGGGTAAGTTGATACGCGTCAGTTGCCCGTCATGGAGCGGTCCCACCAACAATTCCTGAGACCCTACAATCAAGCTGACCAAAAGAGCGGTGACACCTGCTGTCCCTGTACTTCTACCATAGTGCCCAGCTGTATATTTTCCAGCGAAGTAGGTCACTAAAGGCCCAGCTAGACCTCCTAAAAAATTGGAAAAATTAATGAGGACTTGACTAATGGCCTGATCCCATGGCAACCAGCTATCCATCGAAAAGAGCTGATGGATATAGCCTCGATCGGAGAAGACCGATAGAGCGATCACCCGAATGATTCCTGAAAATAGAAAAAAAGGAAATAAGGAAACCAGGGTTTTCTGGGAAATTTGAATCAAACTTTTTTCTCGTAACCAGAAAAACTTCTGGACTAAATACTTGGTCATGAGGCCTCCTGTTCGAGTTGATTGACTTATTCACGTTTACTTTTCTATTATTATACCATACTGGCGAGCCTTTCCTTTCGTTTGGAGAAGCATCGTCTTTTGAGAATGCTGTTAATATTTTCAAAACTTTTCAAAAACTCTTTGACAGGGGTCTTCATTTCCTCTATACTATTTGTTAGCTAACAAAACGATGGATCAGGTTACCGTTGGTCTTGCTATGCTACCTGACGGAAAATCAGATCGTTACAATGGATTGTCAACTGATTATTTACACCATAGTCCATCTCTTTAGGAAGATCTAGGAGGAATCAGACACCTATGTCACAAGATAAATTTCAGCCAAGGTCCTGTTTGCAATCTTTGCGACGGGGATCCTTTCTTTTTGCGGGGTTGCTGGAGAAACTGCCATGAATATCACCTTCCCAATATTGATGAAGGAATTTGAAATCAATACCGCAACCGTTCAGTGGGTCACCACCATCTATCTTCTAGTAGTTGCCTGTGTGGTCCCCTTATCTGCCTACCTCAAGCGCTCTTTCAAAATGAAGTCCATCTTTTTAGTTGGAAATCTCCTATCTGTTTTAGGTGTTCTCATTGACTTCCTAGCTCCAAGTTTTGGCTTTGTGGTCTTGGGTCGATTGGTCCAAGGAATGGGGGTTGGTTTTGCCCTTCCTCTGATGTTTAATATCATTTTAGAGCAGGTCCCAAAACGCAAGATCGGTCTCATGATGGGAGTGGGTACCCTGATTACAGCTATCGCTCCCGCCATTGGGCCTACTGTCGGTGGTCTCTTGACAGCTAACTTCGGTTGGCGGTCCATCTTTTTGGTTCAATTCCCGATCCTTCTAGCTTCGCTAGTTGCAGGACTTCGCTCCATTGAACAAATCAGTACAGTCAAACGAGAAACCCTTGATATCATGAGCCTTCTCGCTATTATTGCTTCATTTTTAGGCTTGATTTTATGGATTCACGGCCTATCTGACCATACTTTCTTTAGTTTTTCTGTCCTTGGTTGGCTGGTGATTGGGGCTTTGGGACTGGTTCTCTTAGTCTGGCGGTCCAATCAGTTAGAGACTCCCATTATCAACCTTGCCATCTTAAAGAACCATCTCCTCACTGGCCATGTTCTTGCCTTTTTCACTTTCCAATTAGGATCTCTGGCCATGAGTTTCCTCTTGCCCAATTATGACCAATTAGTCAACCACTCGAGCACCACGCTTGCAGCCTTGATGCTACTTCCAGGAGCCATCATTGGAGCAGGTTTTGCTCCTTTCTCCGGTCTCATTCTAGATAAACTAGGCGCCCGCAAACCAATTCTCCTTGGAGCTGGTTTGATTCTTCTGGCTCATTTCTTCTTCACACTCTTTGGCTTGAAGTTATCAAATGTCTTGATTCTTGTCTTTTACATGATCTTCATGACCGGTATGGGGCTGGCCTTCGGCAATATCATGACCAACGGACAAAAACAACTCTCTCTAGAAGAGCAACCTGATGCGAACGCGATCTTTAACACCCTGCAACAATTTGCAGGCGCTGTCGGAACAACCCTGGCTTCGCTGATTGTTGCCATGAGCCAAGCTAATCAAAAGATGGACTTCACCCAAGCCACTGCTAAAGGAAGTCGCAACGGTTTCATGGTCCTATTTGCCTTAGGCATCTTCCAACTTCTTCTCTTATTTTGGGTTGTGGGAAAAGAAAATGAAACGAACTAATTTATCTCATCAAAACAGCAAGATTTGCTGTTTTTTTATTATCCTTTTCTGACCCGTGTGACAATGCCATCAGGATCCTCAAAGGTAAAATCATTAGAGCTCAACCATTTGACAGGAGCCCCATAGGCTTTTGCCCTCTCTGCGATGGTAACTAGGCCTTCCTTGTTTGCCACTTCAACGACGTAATAGGCAAGGCCAGGCATATCTTTTTCACGCTTGGCTAAAGCTTTTCCACCCCATTCATTGACAGCTAGGTGATGGTGGTAGTCTCCTGAAGCAATCCAGCTGGCAGATGGAATCGTGAACTTATTAGATAGGTCCAAAACGGCTTGGTAAAAAGTTGTTGCTAGCTGGCTATCCTTGACCGATAAGTGGATATGCCCCAATAAACGGATAATTCAATTCCGCAATGTGTTTAAATACATCTGCTAGGTCCTCGCGAGACGGCAACAAAATGGCCATGTGGTAAAGGCCATAACTGGACTGAACCGCTTCTTTACGATTAGTTTGAATCAGATGCACTAAGTCTTTTCCCCCTGCCCCCAAAATAACTTCGGTTTCCGTTTGGGTTCGGATTTCAAGTCCTATAATCTGTGTATAAAAGGCCGTCTGACGAGCTAAATCCTTAACATTTAGCACTGCTTCTGCGAGGTAAATCTCACTATTATATGCGTAAACCATTTTCTCCCCCCTATGTTGTAACAATATATATTACATTATATCCTATTTAGGTGTAATGTCAAACATTACACCTATAATTTCCATTAAATTGTCGAACTTTTTATCATTTGAGTTAAAATCCTTGCTTTCTTTTTTTGTATTTTTATTTATAATCATTCTAAATAAGATGAAGGAGATATTGTATGACTGAAATGAAACATGGAGTAGATGAATCATTTAACGACCGCTTGAATATCTTGAGAGCCGCTGTTCTCGGGGCCAATGATGGGATTATTTCTATAGCTGGGGTGGTGATCGGGGTAGCCAGTGCCACACCAAACATCTGGATCATTTTTCTTTCTGGCTTATCGGCGATTTTGGCAGGTGCTTTCTCGATGGCGGGCGGTGAGTATGTCTCTGTTTCCACACAAAAAGACACGGAAGAAGCCGCTGTTAACCGCGAACAAGCCTTGTTGGATCGCGATCCAAAGTTAGCGAGAGAATCTCTCTACCACGCTTATCTTCAAAATGGAGAATGCGAAACTTCCGCAAAGATTTTGACAGAACGGGCCTTACTGAAACATCCACTCAAAGCCCTGGTCGAAGAGAAATATGGTATCGAATATGAGGAGTTTACCAATCCTTGGCATGCTGCTTGCATCTAGCTTTCTTGCTTTTTCGGTTGGTTCCCTTCCTCCAATGCTCTCTATTATTCTCTTTCCAACTGCCTATCGCATCCCGGTGACGGTCTTCGTTGTTGGACTATCCTTGATCTTCACTGGCTATACCAGTGCAAAACTGGGAAAAGCACCAACCAAGCCAGCCATGCTTCGCAACCTCATCATTGGCCTTCTCACCATGGGTGTGACATACTTCTTCGGACAACTCTTTAGTATCTAAAAAGCTGAGACTTCTGTCTCAGCTTTTCTTATGCTTCTAATAAGGCTTGTGCTTGTTTTTCCAGCCCTGCGACCGCTTCATCTGTCAAGACCAATTCACCTGTTTCCCAAGCTTCTGGGTTAACGGTTGTTCCAGTAAACTCTCCAACCACTTGAGTCCGAACGAAAGGCAAGAGCGCTTGGTAAGCCGCAAACATTGGTTCGTGTCCGGCATTGGCTACTGAAGAAACCGTTACGATCTTGTCTTGAAGGGCAGATGGACCACGCGTTTCTGACAGGTCAAGGGCACGGCTCAGCCAGTCGATCAGGTTTTTCACTACGCCTGGAATCGCAAAGTTATAAACTGGCGAGAAGATCCAGATGGCATCCGCAGCAAGAACCGCATCACGCGCTGCTTGTACAGCTGGCAAAGTTGGTGTTTCCAAATCTTGGTTCATCATTGGGATGTCCTTGTAGTCCAAGTAAGTCACAGTTGCTTTTCCTTCAAGAAGACTTTCTGCTTTCTTAGCCATTTGGTGGTTAAAAGATCCTTGACGAAGGGATCCGACAATAAATAAAATGTTTTTCATAGTTGTTTCCTCTCTTGTTGTAAGATTATTTGTTACAATAGCTATTATACATAATCGTAATGTAATGTCAAGGATTACAACTCGGATTTTTTAAACTTTTATTCCATTTCACTAAAGATGGGCCAAGAGGAGTGAGAAAAAAAGGTTGGATAAAAGTTTCCAACCTTCAATAAATCATAACCGTATAAATCTTTAGAGGATCAAGATCCAAGAATAACGAACTCCTGACGATCTTTACAATCCATTTTAGAACTACTTTTTTCTAAGCAAGATAATTCTCAAAGTTTCTTTGTTCCTCAAATTCTGTTCGCGCTACTACTCCTCGTTAGACGAATCAGTAGCCAACATTTTTTTGATGGATTCGCGGGATAAATCTGTCATTTCAGCAATCATCTCGATACTCATCCCCTTCAAAGATAGTTTTTGAATCAGAGACTGCTGACCAGCTTGAACTCCCAGCTCCATGCCTTCTTGTCTACCTTGTTCCAATCCCTGTTCGAGACCACGCTCGAGACCTTGTTCCAATCCCTGTTCAAGACCTTTTTTCAACCCTTTCTGAAAACCGGCTTCCAGTTGTTCTTTCCGAAAGGTATCCATGCTCATCTCCCAATTTTCTCTGATACGAATCCGTTCATCAATCATTTCTTTTTCCTCCCTTGTCCAATTTGATGGGATCAGGAGTGATTCTGCCTGCTCGATCACTTGATCTGGTTGATGACTGAATGGGCGATTGCCAAAAAATTCAAGCCATTGTCTCCAGTGAGCATTCAACTCCGTATCTCTACTTTCATTATACTTATCCAACTCTAAAAAGGCAACCTTTAACATATTGTGCGCTACTCCATCCTTTCGAGAGCTATAAAGGGGTGTCCCATCTACTGTATGGCGCATTTCATAGACATTGACGGGTGAATCTAAATGAGGAAAAATACTTCGCTCCAGGATAGCGATCCCATAGACAGGCTCCAGCTCCTGGTACATAGAATGGGTTGCCCCTTTCTTTCGCTTACGTTGGACATTTTCTACCAGTTGATTGGCTAAATAATAGTGGAAACGATTCAGGAAATACTCTTGCTTCAAAACTTGAATCTCAATGATCACTTCAAGCCCACTATCTAGTCTTGCTCTCACATCAACGGATGTTTCAAAAGGAAGATCTCCTAAAAACCCCTGCTCATGGATCTGGTCTCCTTCTAAAATCTCAACGGACTCTACTGGCAGATCCAATACTTCGCGGATGAATTTCGCTGTCACATCCGGCAGACTAAAAATCTTTTTTGCCATTAAATCCAAGGTAGGCGATACATACTCGTGTCGTTTTTTCATAGCAACCTCCAATGATTTCGTGTAGGGGATCCCCTCACTTATACCATTCGAATAAATTGCAGAAAAAGAGGCTGGGACAAAAGTCCTAGCCTCTCAATTATTTTTGGATTATCGAGCAAGACGCAGTAGTTGAGTGGGCTCTACTACGCTGATTTCATCAGCTTTTACAGCCCTACTCAACTGTGCGGAGGTGGGACGACGAAATCGAATTCTAACGAATTACCGATTTCTGTCCCACTCTCTTTGCTTTTATGCATGCTCCAACCCTTTTCGTGTGTTTTCCTTGATGGTTTCAGCTGAATGGAGCAATTTTTCTTTTTCTTCTTCTGTCAAATGCAAATCCAATCGTTCAAGAATTCCTTTTCGACCTACGATCGCTGGGTAGCCAAGATAGGTTCCATATTCTGGACGATAGTTAGACACTGGCATCTCCTCGTGACTATCATTGATCACAGCTTCTGCCAAGCGTTGGGCTGCTGCTGCAATCCCAAAATTGGTATAGAATTTGCCAAAGAAAACCGTGTGGCCGCCCGCGCAAGGACTCGTAGTTGATGGCGTCAAGCTCTTCTTGAGAGAAGAGATCGGTAATAGCATGTCCTTTGACACGGACCTGACTCCAAGCGACAAATTGAGAATTTCCATGCTCACCAAGATTGTAGCCTGATACACTAGCAGGAGAAACCTGCAAACGATCAGCGACTGCACGCTTCATCCGAGCTGTATCCAGCAAGGTCCCTGTCCCAATCACCTGCTCTTTTGGAAGGCCAGTATATTGTTGATAAAGTTGAGTGACGGCATCGACCGGATTGGTCACTACCAATAAGACCCCGCTAAAGCCAGAAGCCTTCAAATCACGCGCTACTTGCACCACTTGCTTGCTGGAAAAGGGAAGCTCCGCAAAACGGTCATCAGTGTTATTAGCCTGCAACTCGATATTTCCAAGAGTCGACACCACGACATCCGCATCTTTTAAAGCCGCGTAGTCATTGACCGTGATATGCACCGGATACCCCGTATTGGCAACTGTATCACAGAAATCCAAGGCATCTGCCTTGACCTTTTTCTCATTGGTATCAATCAAGACCAAGTGATCACAGGTGTGTTTCAAAATCATGCTGTGGGCCAAGGTAGCACCCACATGCCCCAAACCAATAATACCAATTTTTCTTGTCATCAGAATCCTCTTTTCTAGTATCGATCACACTGTTGGTGAGGATAACTCTTTGTTGACTCTATTCTACCACAATTCTAGAAAGGCGGATTGAAAAAATGGGAAAATTTTCAAGTTTTTTCAAAAAGAAAAGAGGCAGTGCCTCTTTAACGGCTCAGGAAAGAAGAGTTTCAATCTCTTCAAGGGACAAACCTGTCATCTCTGAGATAAGCTCAGGTGTCATTCCTCGTGAGATCATCTCGCATACCAACTGTTTACGACCTTGTTCCAGACCTTCTTCACGCGCTTCGTCTATCGCCGTCTCCAGGGTCATATCATAATTTTCTTGAATACGAATCCGCTCGTCTATCATGGTCTTCTCCTCCTTGGTCCAGCTAGATGAATCCAGTAATGAATCTGCGTGGGCTACTGCCTGACTGGGAGTTTTTGTAAAGGGAAGATTCCCAAAAAACTCCAGCCACTGTCTGCCTGCATCTGTCAGGTTCTCATCTTTATTATACTTGTCTAGCTCTAAAAAGGCAACCTGCAGAAGATTTTGGTGCTTGCCATTTTTATAATAGGCCTTAAGTTGCTTGCCGGTCCGGCTATTGGTCAGCCAGTATTTATTAATGGCGCCCTCTTCGTCCAGTAAGAGCGACTTCTCCAAAATTGCAATCCCATAGACGGGCTCCATCTGCTCGTACATCTTATGTGTCTGACCTTGCTGGCGCAGTTTTTGCACATTTTCCACCAGCTGATTGGCCAAACAGTAATGGAACCGATTCAAGAAATATTGCTGCTTGCGAATCTGGATCTCGATGATCACCTCAGTCCCGTCGTGGAGCTTGGCTCTCACATCCACCGCAGTGGAGAACAAGTCATCCTCCTCATAGGCCATGCTGTGGGGCTGGCTTCCTTCCACAATCTGAGCATCCACTACATCCAGCTCCAAAATATCTCGAATAAATGTTGCCGTCACCTCCGGCAAACTAAAAATCTTCTTGGCCATGATATCCAAGGTCGGCGATACGTGCGCGTGTCTCTTTTGCATCCCTGCTCCTTTCCGATAAAAATAGAGGGAAGGTCCCTCTACTTCTATAATTCGAAAAAAATTTGGGAAATAGGAAATAGAGTAGCCTTCACCTACTCCCTATCTCCTCACACCCTAGCCCTTAAACTCCTCGACAAATTTCTTGAGTTCGGCATCAGCTTCTGGAGTCGTTCCATGAAGCTGGCTGAGCATGTCTAGAAGAGAGGCTGTCTGGGTCTCGATGGTAGCGTTGGTTTGGTTGATCTTGGCCACGATATCTGTTAGTGGTTCTACTTCTTCTTCCTCAAAGGTGTCCACGTAGCGCGGGATATTGAGGTTGTAGTCATTCTCGACAATCTCCTCAAAGCTAGCCAGATGGGCAAACTTATCCATGTCCTCTCTGCTCTTATAGGCCTTGAGGATCTTCTCGATATGGGCATCCGTCATGATGTTCTGGTTCTTGCCCTTGTCAAATTCCTTGGAAGCATCTATAAAGTAAACATCCCGATTGGTCCGGTTCTTCTTGAGAATGATGACTGTCGTTGGGATGCTGGTATTGAAGAAGATATTGGCAGGAAGACCGATCACCGTATCAATGGCCCCTTCTTCCAGCAAGGCCTTGCGAATGGTTCCTTCAGCATTGCCACGGAAAAGGACCCCGTGAGGAAGGACGATAGCCATGACTCCCTTGTCCTGCTTGAGATGGTAATAACCGTGCAAGAGGAAGGCGAAGTCTGCCTTGGATTGAGGGGCGAGCTTACCAAATGGGGAGAAGCGTGGATCTTGAAGGAAGCCAGAGCTTGCAGACCACTTAGCTGAGTATGGAGGGTTCATAAGGACCCCATCAAAGTTGGTCGGCTCTTGGGTAGGCCAGTCTTCATCCAGCGTATCAGCATTGTGCAAGAACTGGTTTTCCACCGGAACCCCGTGTAGAATCATGTTCATCCGAGCTAGGTTGTAGGTAGAGGTATTGAGCTCCTGACCAAAGTACTGGACCGTTTGAGGCTGGTGGGAATACTTCTTGGCATTGAGCAAGAGGGAGCCCGATCCCATGGTAGCATCGTAGAGATTAAAGCCCTGCTCGTCTTCACGCCCTAAAAAGGCAATCTGGGTCATGAGCTTGGCTACAGGCTGGGGTGTATAGAACTCTCCAGCTTTCTTACCCGAGTCGGTCGCAAACTGACCAATCAAGTACTCGTAAGCATCCCCAAGCATGTCTCCTGCATGACCTGCCACATCCAGCACTGCCAGCTCTTTCATAACAGCAACTACTAGCTGATTTTGCTTTGGGGAGTTGCCCCTAGCTTCTTGGAATAGAGATCAATGTCCTCAAAGAGGTTTTCATAGAGGTCATCACTTTGCTCAATGTCCCGGAAACCTTGAGCTAGATCTTCCAGCTGGAAGGTCCCTTCATTGACCCGGTCTACCAAGGCCGTAAAGGTCAAGTCAGGCTTAATGACATAGTTGAGCTCATCGGTGATGACGGCGATCAAGTCCTCTTGAGAGTCTGGATCCTCATAGTAGGATCGGTAAAGCGCCAAGGCTTCATCCAGACTCTCTGTCTCCTCCTCCATGGTCTCTGCCACGAAGAAGAGCAATTTATCTGAGAGGTACTTGTAAAAGATCATCCCCAATAGATAGACTTATAGTCATTGGCATCCATCTTAGAGCGGAGCACATCCGCTGAGTTCCACAGGGCTTGGTAGAGTGACTGGGAGGTTTGTGTTGTTTCCATAGTAATTCTTTCTGATTTCTTTTAGACCTTTTCTTGTTCCAGCGGGACGACGGCGAGGGTCTTGCCTAGACTGGCTAAGACTTTCAAGACCGTGTCCAATTGTGGACTGGTCTTTCCTGTCTCCATCCGAGCGATGACCGGTTGACTGACCCCACTGAGTTCTTCTAGTTTCTTTTGGCTAATGCCCTTTTCATGCCGAGCTTCGATCAGCTCTGTCATAATCGCGACCCGCAGATCACTTTCCAGGATTTCTTCCTTGGTGAAGAGCTCTGCTCTCACATCTTTCCAATTGCTGCCGATGGCACTATTCTTCATCTCTTAGCCCTCTTTCCTTCAAATCTTGCAACTCCCGCATGGCTTTCTCGATCTCTCGTCTAGGTGTCTTTTGCGTCTTTTTGACAAAAGGATGCAGTAAGACAAAGCTCCCATCCAGCCAAGCTACGAATAAAATCCGATCCCGCAAAGGTCTCAACTCCCAGATCTCCGCATCCAGATGCTTGATGTAGGGTTGACCAGCACGTGATCCCTGCTGGCTCAAAAGCTCGATATAGTCATTAAGCTTGTTTAGTTTGATCCGGCTGTCCTTGTTATCGCGACGAGCCAGCTCCCTCATGTAGTCCAAGACCGGTTGATTCCCTTGTTTATCCTTATAAAAATAAATAGCGTGCACAAGCAACCTCTTTTCGAATTTATTATAACTCTAAAGTTATTAAAAGTAAATACTTTTAAGTTAATAAATACTAAGGAGCACCCTTTGAACGAATCAAAGGGGCTCACTTATACTATTCGAAAAAGGCTGGGCTTAAGGTTGCTGATAGGGATCTTTTTGAAGGTTAGATAAACATATCTTGTAAGAGTTTCTTTTTGAGAGTTTCTAACTGAGAAATTTTTTCTTGGTGAGAATTGATGAGGTTATCGAGGTTAGAGAAATAGGAACCGATGGCTTGTTGCTCTTCTTTTGTAGGGAAAGAAAATTTCATTCTTTTAAAATTTCCTGTTGTGATTTGATTTATTGTTGAACCTAAATTTTTATTTATTTCAGAGACAAACACTTTTGTGTCCAATAGTGCATTTACAAATTCAGGCCTATCAGATTTTACACCTGTCATAAATGCACCTATAACTGTGTTCGGCATTTCTGATTTGATTAAGGCGTGTTTACCAATCAAATCTCTAGATCCATTCCTTACCACAACTACAATATCCCCAAATTTTACATATTGACAATTAACAATATCAGGATTAACAAATACATTGTCTTTATATATTAACTCTCCATACCTCACATTAGACGACCGTAAAACAAGAGTCCCGCTTGAAACAACATCACTTGGTTTATACGTTAATCCAGAATAAAATTCTACAACATCACCTAATTCTTTCACTTTCCAATCACCTTCAAATCCATCCAAACGAATATCAGGAAAAGTCTGTCCAGCTTTGGGAAACATCTTGGAAAGCATGGTCGCCTTGAGAGATTGGTAGTTGGCGAGATTGTCTTTATAGCTAGCCAGAAGGTCGTCGAGGAGGCGGAAGAGGGAGCCAATGGCGGATTGTTCTTCTAATGATGCGGGTACACAAACCATGAGATTTGATAAGGATTTTTGACTAACTCCTTTAGCAGTTCCTCCACTTGACAAAGAAGTTAATTCGTTAAATATTTTTGGGCTACGCAATAAAGTAGCTAAAAAATCTTCTCTAATTAAATCGTGCTTAACTTCAAAGGCAATCGTACGTTGACTTAGAATATACAAATCATCATTAGGAATCTGTGCAACATTTCCCATTGGTGCTTCAGTAGTAAAAACAACTTGCCCTTTATGAAGCTGATTATCTCCCATCCATCGATCATACAACTCTTGATCTCCATAATTGGCATCAGCATTGAAATCAATATAGCCATTCTTTACATTTAAAGCTGACAAAGCTAGAAAACCTGCGTCACTCCAACTTAAGCCCAATTTTTTAGGTGTTCTTCCTCTGTAATCTAAGATTTTTTCTATATTAGATAATAAAGGTCTTTTAATCCAATCTTTCTGTTCTTCACTAAAACTGATTTTAGGCTGTCATTTTTTTCTCCTCAACTCTTATAACTCTCTGTCTAAAAAAATTGTTTTTAACTTTTTTTCACTCAATTCATTATCTAGAATTTCTTTTTGTATATCTTCCTCAAAACTATTATATTTTTTTGTATTTTCAAAGTCATATCTAAAAAAGTAATGTAAAAATAAATAGCTATTTGAATCGCAGATCCAATAAGCAAGAGAAAAAATAACAAATAAGAATAGTATATAAATTTTCACCTACCCAATTATAGATATTTTTCATTAAAAAAAGAAAAATATAACGATAATAAAACTAGATAAAAAATCCTCTATTAACTATTGACACTAGTCTCTTATACTCTTTTAAACTTAAGTTTTGATATAAGGGAATTTTGTATCTGAACTTAATAAAAAAACCGTATAAAGAAAAAAAGTAAATGCCAATAAAAACTGTTGAGATTGTTACTAAATTCGTATTATCTGTATAAGCATTTTTTTGTAAAAACCAATCGTATAACTCTAAATAATTTCCTAAAAAAAGAGACATTGCAACAATTAACACAATTATGGTCAATAAACTCCACCAAAAAAATATTTATCAATAAATCTAAGCATGCCAACATCTCCTTTCTAGTTTTGGATTTTTATATGCTATTTTTCAGTTACAATTTCAAATTCATTCTCATCAACAGATAACAAAAGAACCAAATGAAAGTATAATGAACATCTTTATTACGATTCTGATCGTCATAATAATGCTCTGTCATTAGATTAGCTAATTTATTCAAAAATCCTCAGTCTTTTGAAGATGTCTTTTTCCAGAAATATAGAACCCATCGTTCTTTAAATCTACTTTCATCAAAGCTCTACATGTCTCTGGATTTAAAAATTCAACTTTTAGCAGATATTAAAGTTATCATCTCTGAAGAATTTAATAAACTTTCAAATATACTATCAAATACGTTTCTATATCCATTTCTCTTTATACCAACTTTTTCTTAAATGCTACAGTAGTTGTATTTATATCTAATTCTTCAGATACTTCAATCATATTACCAAATAACTTTTCTAAAAGTGTTTTGTTGCTATCGTTAATATTTGGAAACAAACTTGACAATTCAAAACCCTCATTTTTAATTTGAATCACGATTGATTTGATGCTCTCAGAAGCTTCTATCAAAGGTTTTAAACTATCTGTTTTCATAGGCTCAAATTTCACCGAATACTTTACATTAGGAACTTTACTCTTTATAAAAGCTTGATAAAGTACTCACCTATTTGGTTAATCGAAGGCCCTAAAAACTTTCTTTCCATTAAAAAGAGATAAGATGTAGGAATAATCAAACAAACACTAGGCTCAAAAAGGTCTCCGTCAATTTGTTTAATTTCTTCTTCACCAATCTTTCCTTCATATGGTTTTTCACTACGGTATTTACCAATCCAAACTGTTCTATTTCTAGGGAGATACTCTAAACCATCCAAATGAAGAACCACTCGTCCTACTACTTGAAGGGTTTCTACTATTATTCATAAACATAGTATGCTGACTCCCTAACTTTACAGTTCTTTCTACAGGAGAAGATACTCGAATTTTATCAATTAACTTAGATAAATCATAATTTGTCTTTCTCACCATTTACGACACAAAAAAACATTAAAATATTGAATGTTTCATTTCCATTAATCTCCAATTATTTTACAATCTCCAAATTATTATTGTTATAATTTATACGTCCTTCTATCTCAACATTTGGAACAAAAAAACATTGAAATTCAATTCTTCATTTTGCTCACAACTACTTCTTATATGGATACCTCTTGGAACTTTCTCCTCAGAATTACCGTATATTAAGTCAGCTCTGTATTTTACTACTGCATCTGGGGTTTTATTTTTAATTTGATATACAATATAGTTCTCAAAGTAGGTTTGATTATGCCCCCATTTAGCAGTGTGGTGATTACCCTGGTTTGACCATTTAGTTTGCTTATATATATTTTTATTATTCTTCTTACTAGTATTAAAACGAGTACCCTTAAAAAGCTGCCTACCTAAAATATGGCCAGCGTCAAATCCTGTTTCTTTGAATGGCGAAGTCCCTTTTGGACCTCTTCCTTTACCTTCTCTTATCGTTTTTAAAGATATAATGCCATTTCCCCCAGTTGGTAGATTGTCATTAGTATCAAAATTTTTCGGATATCGAATGTCTATGTTAGAAAAATATTCCTTATTAATTGAGTTATCCATAACAAATGAACCCATGCAATATTTCAACTCTTTTTCTGACTCCACTCCTAATTCTTTTAGCATTTCATCTGTAAAAAAATCAGAGAATATTTCTTCTTTTGGAAACTGACTCATAATTATCTCCTCTACCTCCCCACTCTCAGCGGTTCAATCACCTCTTCTATCAGTTGGGTATAGGTTTCTTTGATTTGTTTTTTGTAGCTGAGTGGGTTGAGAGCATCTGCTACTTCTGCCTTGTAATCTTTGTAGCGTTGGCTCTTGGTCAGCTGACTTTCACCGGCTTGCTTTTTGGCACCTTTGCGGTAGTGTTGGATATAGTAGCGGAGTTCGTCGGCTCCGATATACCACTTTTTGGCGAAGCTTACGATATGGCTATCGATGATGGATTCGATCATCTGGTCCAAAACTCCGGTGATGGATTGTCCTCGGTAGCGTTCGGGTTCTTCTTGGACTTGGGTCCAGAGGTTTTGGATGATCTCCGCTAGGCTTGGATTGGTCCGGTTCAGGCTCTCGATATAGCTGTCCACGGTTGCGATATCCTTGTCACTGAGGCTCTGCTCGTCATTTTCCTCCTGCTGGATCATACTCTGGATCAGCATGAGGATATAGGCATAGTTGATCTCATCGACTTGGACAGACTCTAGCTCATAGTGGATGTCCAACTCATCTTGGCTGTCCACTTCTGGACCCCTGCTCTTGATCTCTGCCAGGATATTTTGATAGAGGCCCAGATAGGCTTCGAGCTGGCTGTCGCTGAGGCCCGTTTCTCGATAGATATCTTCTTTATCATACTCCGAGTAGACGCGGATCGAAGCTTGGTACTTGTCAAAGACCTGATAGGCTTTAGCGACCTTTCGGAGCTGGGCTGTTGGGGCCTGCTCAAGGGCGACTCCTTCTTCTTCGAAATCTGTGACTTGGACTTTAAACTCTGCCCATGCTTTTAAGAAGTTGAGCTTCTCCTCTTCCCAGCTTGGTGCTAGGACCTCATTTTCTCCTCCATTAGAGTAGAGCTTGAGGGCATTGTCGACAGCTTCCTTAAAGGCTTGAGGGCGCTGGAAGGTGATGATATGGCCGAAGTGTTTCTTGTCATCAAAGATCCGATTGGTCCGGCTGAAGGCCTGGATCAAGTCCTGTGGGCGCATAGGCTTGCGATCGATAAAGAGGGTAGAAAGGCAAGGTGCATCAAAGCCCGTCAAGAGACGATCAACCACGATAACAAGATCCAACTGCTCATTACGGTAAAGGTACTTGTCCTGCTTTCTAGCCAGGCGATTGTTGACATCAGTATTAAATCCCCGCAGATCCGCTAGACTAAAATGGGTACCAAACTCTTGGTTGTAGTCCTCCATGACCTGCTTCATATGGTCTTGGTAGCCGATGGATTCTTCCTCATTTTCAGATACTGAGTAGGTGATGGTAAATTTTGGAAAATCTGGCAAATAGCGTTTGACCCGCTCAGAAACCTTGACCCGTTCTTTGCCAGCGAGAATGCTCTTGAGCAGATTATAATAAGCCTGTGCTCGTGGGATGGACTTGACCGTCAAAATAGCCTCATAGCTCTTTCCGACCCCTTTAGGGATATTGAGCTGTTGCTGGCTCTTATTGAGGATGGCATCTAGAACCTCTAGCATGTGCTCCTTGTCCTCATAGGCCTGGTCTGGGATCTCTTCTTCTAGCAGATCTGAGATGATGGTATTGCGGTAGTCTACCTTAAAGCCCAGAACCGCTCCATCATGGATGGCTTCCTTGACTGTGTATTCATGTAGGCGGTCGCCATACTGTTGGTGGGTGGTCTGAGCCAGGTCTCCCACTTGTTTGCGTTTGTTTTCCTTAAAGATCGGAGTCCCTGTAAAGCCGTACCAGAGAGAGTTTTTGAAGTAGGCCTTGATCTCTTTTTGCGTCTGTGGGGTGACCGCCCGGTGGCACTCATCCACGACAAAGGCCACGCGCAGCTCCTTGATCTTCCCAGCATCCCGCTGGTACTTCCCTTCTTCGATCTTACGCATCATGGTCGTTATTTTCTGAATGGTCGTGACCACCACGCGCTTGTCATTGCCCCCTAGGCGCTTGACCAGCTCATGGGTATTGTCCGTCTCGTCGATGTCGATGACATCATTGGCCGCATAAGAGAGGAAGGACGAAGTCGTCTGCTGGTCCAGGTCTCTGCGGTCGACGACAAAGATGGTCTTTTGGATGGCTGGGATCTGCAAGAGATTGCGTGCTACCTTGTAAGAGGTCAGGGTCTTACCTGATCCAGTCGTATGCCAGATATAGCCCGACTCCTGACGGCGAGAGGCTTCCTGCACAGCCTCGATGGCATGGATCTGGTAGGGACGCAAGAGAATGAGGGCCTTCTTGCTATCGTCGATGACCGAGTACTGCATGACCATTTGATGGGCCCGGGGGATGGAGAGGACCTCATGAGCAAAGCTATTGAGATCGATCATGGGTTTGTTGTCCTTGTCCACCCACTTGGTCAGGAATTGCTTATTTAGCTTGCTTTCACGGGCTGCAGCGATATAGCGTGTGTCGACTTTATTGGTCACGACAAACATCTGCAAGCTGGAGTATATGCCCCGAAACTTGCCTTCACGGTCGTACTTTTTGATCTGATGAAAGGCATCTAGAAAGGCCACTCGTGGACTCTTAAGTTCGATATGGATAAGGGGCAGGCCATTGATCAGAAGGGTCGTATCCAGCCGTCGATCCTGGTCTAGCGGATAGGCCTTGTCGCGTTCGACTTGGTTGACCACTTCATAGCTCGACTTCCCAGCTGCGATATTGTCCCGCCAGATGACCGCCAGACGGATGTTTCCTAGACTGGCATCTTCACGCTGGACTTCTACCTTGGCGATCCCATTTTCACCAGCTAGCCACTTAGCCGCTTCATAGTAGCTGACAAAGTTGAGCTGGTTCTTGATCTGGCGCTTTTCTTGCTCGGTCAAGGGATGGTCCGCCAACAAGGCGACATTATTTTGCGCGAGCTTATCAAAGAAATTGTCCCATAACTGGTCTTCATTCTTGAGATCCTCGCGATAAGTCCACTGACTCTCTCCTGAAGTCAACTGCTGGATCAACTGTCTTTCAATCTCAAGTTCTGGAGTTGCTACTGCCTTCATCGCTCTATCCTTTTCCTGTGCATAATCTCCTATTATTATAGCATGTTTAGGAAAGAAATTAACGCTTTCAAAGCATTTTGTTGGGAATTGGCGCAAAAAAACGAACCTATTCTGGTCCGTTTTTTCTTAGTTTAGTTGAATCCCCTTTTCTGCTAGATTATCCAAGCATTCTTGGAGGTAAGTGTCCTGATGCTCAGGATAGATAAGGGTGGACAAGGCTTCCTCTTCCAGCTCTATGTATGCTGGGCAGGTCTTGCCTCGGTAGGTCGGCTCCCACCACTCTGGGCTAACCTTGTATCCACGTGCAGTCATCTCCTCCATGATCAGGCGGTGATAGGCATAGAGACGATAGGGCGAGTAGTCAAAGACATAGTTGACTGTCGCGTGCTTCTTGCCCCAGCCGTTGCCTCGAAGGGCGCAGCATTCCCGATGTTGGCCGAGGAGCTGGGGACGAGGGAGTTTGGGAATCAAGTCTTGGTGCCAGAGTCTCATCTATTGACCTCCTAGTAGCGTTGAATCTTGTAAGTAGCGATTCGGGTAGCGCTCTAGGAGCGTTTGGATCCCCTTGATGAGATCCTCTTGGCTAGCTTGGCCATGCTGGTACTTTTCAAGTAACAACATGAAGTCGGCCTTTTCTTCAGGAGTCGCCTGCTTTTTGAAATAGCCCCAGATATGCTGGAAGGCATTGGAGACCTGACCACGATTTTCTGGCAAGGCCAGTGCTTGCTGGATCAAGCCTTCGACGTGGCTGACCTTCACCTGGTCTTGCTTGAGGTATTCCCGGATCTCCTTGTAAATGTTGCTGGAATGACTCAGCACCAGATATTTATTTTTCGCCCATAGGACTTGGCAGTGATGTTTTTGATCCACTCGTGTCTCCTTTTGATTCTCTCTATCAATAGTCCTCCCATTATACCATGGAAATGAGTGAAGTTATAAAAAAGAGGCTGGGACAAAAGTCCTGGCCTCTTAATTGTCTTTAGATTGTCGAGCAAGACGCAGTGGTTGAGTGGGCTCTACTACGCTGATTTCATCAGCTTTTACACCCCTACTCAACTGTGCGGAGGTGGGACGACGAAATCGAATTCTAACGAATTACCAATTTCTGTCCCACTCTCTCTTTCATTAATTACAAGGCTGTGATGGCTGTGATCAAACCAAAGATGATCCCTGGTGCATTGGCTGCAGCAAGTGGAATATCGCGTTCTTTTTTGAAGAGTCCGTAGTAAACCCAAAGGCTACAGTTGATGGCTGCGACAAGGGGTTGAACAAAGTTTCCTTTGTGACCAGCGAGGTTATCCATGATTTGTGGGAAGTAAGACACATACATCATCACAGACATAAAGGTCGCAACCCAACCAAGAATTTTCATTTGTTTTTCATTCATTTTGAAACTACCATTTCCTTTTCTTTTTTTAAAGTATGCACTATTCTACCTTTTGTCTTTTACAAATTCAAGTCTTTTTTTCAAATGTTACCGAACTGTAAAGTGTCACAATCTTGTGATTTTGCAGGAAGATGGATTTCTTTTCGAGAGGATCTTCTCTCTAGTTTCCATTTTTTGACACGTTGTCTAATTTTGTGCGAATGTAATCATTTTCATCTTGCATAGCATGCAAATTAATTGCATTATCTTCCTATTTATGCTATTCTGATACACAGAGGTAAAATTTTATGAATAAACAAAAAATCAACCAAATCGTTGGCTCGATCGGTGCCTTTATTGGGATTATCGTTTTCATTGCCTACATCCCACAAATTATTGCTAATTTACAGGAAATAAGGCCCAACCTTTCCAACCCTTGTCAGCTGCTATTTCTTGCTTGATCTGGGTCATTTATGGTTGGACAAAGGAACCTAAAAAAGACTGGATTTTGATCATTCCGAATTCGGCAGGTGTCATCCTAGGGGGATTGACTTTCCTTACATCACTTTAATAGAAAGTGAACAAAGACTGAACTCTACGGGTTCAGTCTTTTTTGTGTATCCCTTTGAAAAACAAAAACAATCGCAGTCGGTTTTCGTACAAAAAAGCCCGCTATGAGCAAGCTAAAAAAATTGACAATTCTTTTCTTTGAATAACCTATGCTGGATTATTGTGCAAAAATATCCAAATAATATCTGATTATTATTAGAGTATATTGAAACTTTCCGCTGTGAGAAAAGTGCCTGAAATAATTATGTTTCAGGCACTCGGAATTATTGAGACCTTAGGCTCAATAATTAGTCATGGAACTTCTTCGAAGTTCGCTGACGTCCGTACTCACCTAAGGAAAGTTTCTAATTTAATTTGAGTTTCTTTTCTTAAATCTGCACAATCTTACGATAGCTCCGAGAGGTGATCCAAAAGACGATTAGGTAGGTGATGAAAAAGACGGCACAGACACTGAGGGTCACGATGAGGACTTGGCTACTATTGATGACACCGAGCACTTTAAGGATCAGGCGGATCATATGGTAGGCAAAGGCCAGGTGGACAAAGGCAAAGATAAGAGGGAGGAAGAAGACGGTCCGCACTTGACGGTTGATGGTCCGTTTGACCTCGTTTTCATCGAGCCCCACCTGTTGGAGGATGACGAAGCGGTCACGGTCTTCATAGCCTTCTGAGATTTGCTTGTAGTAGATGACGATGACGGTTCCGACCATAAAGATCAGTGACAAGAAAATTCCGATAAAGAAGATGCCACCAAAGAGGCTATTCAACTCTGCCACATCATTGGCTCGGTTACCTCCATAGATAAATGTTCCTTGGCCCTGTTGGCTGCTCAATTCATCGATCATCTTGTCATAACTAGCTGCTAACTTGAGCTGCTGGTCTTCATCGACATTGACATTGAAACCACCATAGATTTGGGTAACGACAGCAAGGTTCGGAAACTTGGCAACAAAGGCTGAAAGGTCAGGTACGATCAGGTAATTGAAATCCTCCGTCAGCATGTTATACATGTTGGGCACGTGATCGGTGATAAAATCCTTGCTCACTTCTTCCTTGACTTGGAAGTCTTGCCCATTGATAGTGAACTGCTTTTGTCCTTTAAGAGCTTTGTTATGGGCAAAGAGAATGACTTGGTTGCCAGTCAGATCGACCTCTTCTCCGGTCATGTGCTCATAGCTGGCTACATCAAAGACCAGAAAGACTGTTCTCGGTCTGACATCGTTCTCATCGTCAGGATAGACGGTGAAGTCTGTGCCCTTTTGTGATTTAACTCCAAAGGTAGCATAGGACATCAGGTCACGATTCTTGATCTCGAGATGGTGTTCAGAGGCAAATTCATCAAATTTCTGATTGATTTGCTCCAAATCCACTCCTTTTCCTTGAATGGAAAAATCATGTGGATTCATGATTTTCTTGATCATTTCACCACCCATATAGATGTTGGTCGCAGCAGAGATGGTCACCAGCACCATGGTCGAGAGGATGGCAATGGTCGCAAGTCCCACTGCATTTTTCTTCATGCGATAGATAAGGTTAGAGACCGAGATCATGTTGTTGGGTTGGTAATAATAGGCCTTCTTTTTCTTAAGCAGGTGCAAGAAGACGGTGATCCCCGCATTAAAGAGCAGGTAGGTTCCGATCATGACCAAGATAACCGCTAGAAAGAAAATCAAAACCGCAGAAATGGGGTCTTTAACAGACTGAGCTAGGTAGTAGCCAAAACCAAGAGAGGCTAAGCCCAGGATGGTTTGAGGCCATAAGAAGCGGGCTTTCTTTTCACCACTGGCCTTCTCACGCGTCAACTGCAAGGCATTCAAACGGAGAATCCGCCAAGCATTTAGAAGAACCAAAAGGCCAAAGATGAGACCAAAGGTGACAAAGACCAAGATGACAATCCCAGGTTGGAAGGTAGATACTAGCTGGACCTTCATCTTCATGAGTTTCAAGAGAAAGGCAAAAATCAACTTGTCAAAGAGGGCTCCGATCAAGACACCGGCTGAGATGGTTAGAAAGCCAAAAAGCAAGAATTCCTTGAAGATCATGCTGATGAGATGGCGTTTCTCAAGGCCGAGCATGCTGTAGATTCCCAGCTCCTTAGAGCGGTTTTTCATGACGAAGCTATTGGCATAGAGCACGATGATGGCACCCGCTGCATTGACCACGAACAGTCCCAAGACGAGGGTAAAGATCATGGAATCGCCCCCTCTAAGCTCGTGAATGCGGGGATTAAAGGTCAGGGAGTCAAAGAGGTAAGCGATGGTCACTGCGAGAATGACCGCAATCGCAAAGGGATAATAGAGCTTGCGGTTCTTGATCAGATTAGAGCAAGCTAGTTTAGTGGTTAATCGAAACATCTACTCCACCTCGCTTGCCATGACCGTCAGGGTATCCGAGATTTCTTGGAACATCTGACGCTCTGTCTTTTCCCCACGAAAGATCTGGTTGTAAAGAATCCCGTCCTTGATAAAGAGCACGCGCTTGGCACGCGCTGCTGCTGCGGTTGAGTGGGTCACCATGAGAATGGTTTGGCCCATAGTGTTAATATCTTCAAAGACGTCCAGCAATGCTGCTGAAGACTTGGAATCCAGCGCCCCTGTTGGCTCATCGGCCAGGAGGATTTCTGGTGAGGTAATGATGGCCCGTGCTACGGCCACCCGTTGCTTTTGCCCACCAGAGATTTCGTAAGGGTATTTTTCTAAGAGCTGGTGGATGCCCAACTCCCGACTGACGCTATCGACCTTGCTCATCATTTCCTTGACTGGTCTGCGAGAGAGAACCAGTGGAAGGAGGATATTGTCCTTGACAGACAAGGTATCGAGCAGGTTGAAATCTTGAAAGACGAATCCTAGTTTTTCTCGGCGGAAGCTGGACGCATCCTTGTTCTTGATGGTTGAGGTGTCCGTGCCATTGAGGTAGACCCGTCCTTCGGTTGGCTGGTCCAGCATGGCTAGGATATTGAGGAGGGTGGATTTCCCGGATCCTGATTCCCCCATGATAGCGACGTATTCGCCCTTTTCAACAGTGAAGTGAATATCTTTTAGGGCTTCGACCTGCGTTCCTTGAAAGCGGGTTTTGTAAATTTTTTTGATATGTTGAACGTCTAGTAATGACATGCTTTTCTCCTTTTACTAGTAGATCAAGAAAAATTCTTGGGTTTGTTGCAGGACTTGGAGACCAAATTCCGTCTTTTCCAGATCGGTTTGCTCATTTGGTTTCTTAATCTTTTTGGGTTCTTTCATCCATTTCAAGAGTTTCATTTTCTTGACCTCCTTCATTTGATGAGACTATTGTATAAAAAATAAAAGGCGGCTACCATAACCTAACCTTTCATTTTACCGTTTATTTCTTACATTTTTGTAAGATGGAAAAAAACTAATCCATGACCAACTTCTTCTCTTCAAAGCGAATAGCGACGGTTGTGCCTCGGCCAACCTCTGAGTGGAGGCTAATCTTGTGGCCCAATTGCTCTGCAATTTTCTTAGACAGATAAAGCCCCAGCCCTGAGGATTGCTGGGTCATGTGGCCATTGTAACCGGAGAAGCCCCGCTCAAATACGCGGAGGACATCGCTATTTTTGATTCCAATCCCGCTGTCTTTTATATAGAGAGTCTGGTCTTTGAAATAGATCTCAATTCCACCTGTACTGGTATACTTGAGGCTATTGGACAAGAGTTGCTCGATGATGACCAAAAGCCACTTGCGATCGGTAATGACGGCGACATCCAAATCATGCAGGTTCACTGTCAAGTTCTTTTGGATAAAAAAGAGGGCATATTTGCGGACCACTTCTTTGACCAAGTCCTCTAGCGACACGCGCTCTAAGACCAGATCGTCATGAAAACTCTCCAATCGCAGGTACTGCAGAACCAGATTGGCATAGGAATCAATCTTGAAAAGCTCCTGCTCCATCTGCTGCTTGACAATGGGCGTCTCGACATCTTGGACCAAGAGCTGACTAGCCGCAATGGGCGTCTTAATCTGGTGAACCCAGAGGGTATAGTAATCCATCAGGTCATTGAACTTGGCCTGGGCTGTCTTCCCTTCCTCCAAGCGCGCCTGCTGTTCTTCCGTGTATTTTTCATAAAGGAGGTGTTCCAGGGGTGAGCTTGCCTCTATTTCCTCATAAAGTGCGGCTTTGCGGTAGTCCCGAAAGGTCATGGCGAAATCCCAGATCAAGACACAGAGGGCAAAAAAGCCTAGCACCAGGGTCGCATAGAGGAAAACCGTCCCTGTCTCTGGAAAGAGATAGGCAAAGACCAAATCGACGATCAAAAAGATGACTACTAGATAGAGTAGGCGCCTGCGGGATACCACATACTGCCAGAAGATCGTTCCAAATTTATTCATGGGTCAACCCGTAACCGATGCCTTTCTTGGTTTCGATGAAGTTTGACAGCCAGCCTCTTCTAATTTCTTGCGAAGGCGGGCCACATTGACAGACAAGGTATTGTCATCAATAAAGAGGTCGCTATTCCAGAGCTCCTTCATCATATCATCGCGTGCTACGATACTGCCTGCATGCTCAAACAGGACGCGCAGGATCTGAAATTCATTCTTGGTCAGCTTGATGACTTCCCCTTCATACATCAAGTCCGTAGACTTGAGATTAAGGATAGCACCCCGGTGCTCCAGCAGATTTTGATCTGTCCCAAATTCGTAAGAGCGGCGCAAGAGCCCTTGGACCTTGGCAAGGAGGACATTTTGGTCAAAAGGCTTGGTGACAAAGTCGTCTCCACCCATATTGATGGCCATGACAATATCCATGGCTTGATCCCGTGAGGAAAGAAACATGATCGGAACCTTTGAAACCTTGCGAATCTCTTGGCACCAGTGGTAACCATTGTAGAGAGGCAGGCCAATATCCATGAGGATCAAGTGAGGGTCACTTTCAACAAAGATCCCGAGGACATCCATAAAATCCTCGACTGCGACCACTTCATAGCCCCATTGTTCCAATAATTGTTTGACCTGTTGGCGGATAATTTCATCGTCTTCCACTAAGAGAATTTTATGCATGGCTTTCTTTCCTTCTTTTTTTCTTCTTCCTATTATAACAGATTAAACAGCAGAGAAAAAGGCTGTTTCAGAGGGAAAGAAGAACTGGCCTCTACTTTCTTGATGGGGGGCGCTTTTTCTACATCCATTTTTGTGCTATACTGAAAGAAATAAGACACGGGAGGCACAGATGTCAACTATTTTTGATTACCTAAAAGAAGTGACCTACGATTCTATATATGACCGTCCCTTCAATGAACTGGATGTTCTCGCATTGACAGAGCTGACCTATCTACCCTTTGGACATATTGTGCCTCAAGGAGATACAACAGGGATTCCAGTGCGCCTGTCTGATGCGATGGAACTGATCGATCGGACTACCGATTTTATCGTGAGTAACCAGCACCTGCAATTAGTCGATGAGTTGGCTACTTCAAAGCGCTTTAAGAACATCAAACTCCTCAACTATGTCGATGAATACGATCCCGATGTGCAAACAGTTTGCGGCCATGACCTATCGGCTTAGTCTGGATGCGTATTTGGTCGTTTTCAGAGGGACTGATGACACCTTGATCGGCTGGAAGGAAGACTTCCACATGACCTATATGGACCATGTTCCAGCTCAGAAGCGCGCAGCCAGCTACCTGCAACATGTCATGAAGGAATTTCCGAAAGGACGCTTCTTAGTGGCCGGTCACTCCAAAGGGGGCAACCTTGCGACCTATGCCTGCTCTTATCTACCTGATTCCTTATTTGAGCGGGTCGACGCGATCTACAGCTACGATGCTCCTGGCCTCAACAAGGCCATTATCGAAACCGAAGGCTACCAGCGGACATCCCCAAACATTCTTCGCTTTGTCCCCCAAGGATCCATCGTCGGCATGATGCTAGAAGTCCCTGAGCCTGCTACAATCGTAAAAAGCCGAGCTTTTGGTGGCTTTGTCCAGCATGACGCTTTTACTTGGATGATTGAGAAGGATAAATTTGTGACCCTGGATCAAACCAGTCCCGATAGCCAGCAGACCGACGAGACCTTGAAGCAGTGGGTTCGCGAAACATCGGCGGATGAGCGCAAGAAGTTCTTTGATACCTTTTTTGGCATTTTTCTGGACGCAGGCATCACTTCAATCAATGATTTGAGGAACTTGAAAAATTTCTCCAAGATCAAAGAGATCTTTCAAAATGCTCAAGACCTAGATCCTACAGAAAGGGAAATGCTGGAACGTCTAGCCAAGCAACTCCTCGATACCCGTGTCCAAGCTTGGAAAAAATGGCAGACGGTTCCCCGTATTCTGGTTCAAATGACTGCATTTTTCAAGCGAAAAAAAGCAGTCGAGCTTGCCTCACCACTGCTCCTCGAGCACAAGGAGTGAGGCTCAACAACTGACCTCTTCTATTCACTAGAACACAAAATGAGGCTGGGACAAAAGTCCTAGCCTCTTAATTATCTTTGGATTGTCGAGCAAGACGCAGTGGTTGAGTGGGCTCTACTACGCTGATTTCATCAGCTTTTACAGCCCTACTCAACTGTGCGGAGGTGGGACGACGAAATCAAATTCTAACGAATTACCGATTTCTGTCCCACTCTCTTTTCTATTTTCTATTGGTTCTGAGGAGATGGAGCATCTGGTGTGCTTGCTTCTGTTACAGCTGAGCTTGCAGGCTCTGTTTCTGTCTCAGTTGTGGCAGGCTTGTTCCCTTCTGAAGCTGCTGCTTCTGTTGCTGCTGGAGTCTCTGTAGCGACAGGCGTTTCAGCTGTGGAAGCTGGTTTGCCCGCTTCGCTTGCAGATGGCGTTGCTGCCAATTCTGCCTGGAAGGCTTGGATGGCTTGTAGTAAGGCTGCTTTATCACTCTTTGGATTAGACAATTGGTCAAAGAGAGCTTCTAAGCGATCAAATACAGCATCACTAGCTCCCTTGTCCTGCAATTGTTGGTGTAGGGCCATCAATTGGTTATAGAGCTGTTGATAAAGAGCGACATCCCCAATTTGAGGTTCTTCGGTTTGCTTTTGTTTTTGCTTTTCAATGGTATCACTGATTTCGCGTAGAAGTGCTTCCCCACTTGTAATAGCCTTGTCTGGATCAGATTCTTTTCCAAGTTGAGCCAAGCCTGTTTCAAAGGCAGTTCGTTTGCCTTGGTCTTCGACTTGTGGCAAGAGCGACTGGATTTGCTCTAAGAGAGCTGTCAAAATCTTGTTCTGTTGACGGGCTTCTGTTGCCTTGTCCAACTCTCCATACAAGCCTTTGAGGAAATCATAAACCGCTACGTTGTAGGATGGGGTTTGACTTCCTTTTTGATCCAAGACTGTTTTTTCAATAGGGTAGGTTTGGCCTTTTTCCTGATAGAAGAGCTGGTCAATAGCTTGCTTGGTTTGGTAGAGTTCCATAAAGTGAGACTTGGAATCCCAGGCTTCTTCAAAGGCTTGAGCCCGATAGAGCTTCAAGGCTAGATCTGCCGCCTTGGTACGCAGTTCTGGTGTCAAGCGCGCATCGCTCAAGCTTTGGTAGAAATACTTGAGATAGTCGACCGAGGTCACACCCGTCCGATCTTGCATCTCCTGAACAGCTTCTAATAGCTTCCCTTCCTGTTCTAAACGCTTGCTGTCCTTGGCAGCATAGGCTTCCTGCAATTGAGAGACCAACTCTTCCTTCTTCAATTGGAAGGCTTCTGTGTCTAGCAAACGCACTTGTTCCAGCAATTCTTGGTAACGACGATCCAAGGCTGTCTCTTCTTTTGGCTTGACCGCTTGAGTGGCATGAATGTACTGCTCATCAACCTGTTTGAGACTGGCCAGATAGCCCTCTGTTGAGTTACTTGGGAAACTCTTGACATTTTCCAAGAAGTGGCCCAAGATCAGCTCAATCCGTCGTTGTTGCAATGGATCAGAAGCATAGAGGCTTCGGCTTTCTGCTAAGAGCTGGTTGACCTTGTCCTCTACGACTTTCTTGTCCAAGTCTCCTTTTTTGTAAGGAGATTGAATGGTTGGAAGACGGTGGGCTAAGTAGTCTGCTAGCCCTGCTGAACGCACCTTGATGTAGTGGTTGTGATCGCCATGCGGGATGACAAATTGACCATTTTCAATCTGGAGGCTATAAGGAGAAATCCCCGAACGAAGCGCTGTTGCATAGAGTTCATTGATAAAGTCTAGTTCAGGATTGCCAGTTTCAAGTGGAATCCGGACATGTTCCTTACGAACAGCATAAGGATGGATGTGGGTCGGATCGTATTCTTGGTCTGGATTGTTAAAGACAAAGAAACCATTGGAAATCTTAATGGCCTCACGAGGGACACCGTAGGTCTTACTGATGTACTGAATCTTTTCCTCATCTGAGGCATCACGAGAATAGCTGGCAACGTCATCTGTCAGTGGCTGACCCTTGTCCTCTTCTTTCTTACCAGCTAGAGTTGCCTCCGCTGCTGCAATCTCTTGAGGAGAAAGGTCCTTTTTATAGAAATAATGGGCATGGTTGCCATGAGCGACCATATAGCCTTCCTCGTCCTTACTGATAACCTTGTCTGCGTGGAAGCCATGATCGTGCTCCTCTTTGTGATCGTGACTGTCGCCATGCTCACGATCAGGATCAACTGGTCTTGTGCTTGGAATTGAAGGCAAGCCTGGACTTACTTCTGTTGGACTACTAGATCCTTGAGCACGAAGCAATTGGAATTGCCGCGCCAACTCACGCTCTAAAGGCGATAGAGAGCTGTAAGGGATAAAGTGGAAATGATCCCCATGAGGGTAGACAATCCCTTGATCGGTCCACTTGGTAATCTTGCTTGGATCAAAGACAGAACCATCAGACTCCACATGACGAGAAGACAACGGGGCTTTCTGCAATTCTTCGATCAAGTTGGTCAGGGTTAGACTCGGTTTGGAGGCAGCCGGTTTAGACGTCGTCGGTGTCGTCTGTGTATTGGTTGGACTGGATGACGGCTGGTTGCTCGCTTGCTTCCCAAGGCTTGGAGAGGCTTGATCTGAAGTTCCTTGCCTTTGTTCTGTGCTTGCTCCAGCTAGGTGTGAGTTTCCAGCCTGATGGCCAGCTTGACCACCTAAGACAGAGAGAGCTGCTTGCTAACTCGCCAGCAGATAAGGCACTCTTTGGAATATAATGGAAATGGCCACCATGGGGCACAATAAAGCCGTCCCCTGTATCTGAAATGACATCTCCAGGGCTAAAGACATAACCATCGTCCGTACGGTAGCCACCACCTGTATGGTTTTTAGCCGTCAGCATCTCAAGAGTCTTCCCTTCTTTCAGCGCTTGACTCGGTTGACGGAAGTCACGGGTCTGGCCTGCCTTGTGCGAGGAGCTCGCTTGCACCGATCCCGTTTCCCCTTCTTCTTTTACGCCCCCTTTTTGCTGTTGGGCGATCTCTTCAATCGAGCGCACATTGACTGTATGTTGGGCATCCTTTAAGTAGAGATAGTATTTCCCAGCGCGTTTGATAATATAGCCATCCTTGACCTTACTCACGATATCCGTTTCTTGCAGCTGGTAAGTTGGATCCCGTAAAATCAACTCCTCACTAAAGATGGCATCAAATGGAACCTTGCCGCTATAGTAATGAAAATGATCCCCATGAGAAGTGACAAAACCTTCATCTGTAATCTTGATGACAATCTGCTCTGCCTGGGTCTTTTCCTTGGCATTGACCGCTTCGATGCTGTCTTCCTTTTTGCTGGTGTCAGTCGATGACGATTTCTTTCTGCCTGCAGGTATTGAATCTGATTCTTTTTCTCTTCCTTGACTTGTGGTTGCTGACTGAGCGCATAGGCACAGAGCCCTATTCCTAAGGTCGCTACAATTCCAATCGTTCCCTTTTTCTTCATTCTTGATTTACTCCTCTAATTCCTTGGCTAAAGTCGCCATATTTTCTTCTAAATTTTCTAATAGATCCTTATCGTTTTGTGGATCGGCTTCCAGTGGATCCAAGACCTTGACACGCGCCCCTGTTGCCTTGGCGATACTATCTGCTACTTTTGACGACGTGTGCTTTTCCACAAAGATCGTTTTCACCTTGTAGTCTTTGACAAACTGCTGGATCTCGGCCAATTGCCGAGCGGTCGGTTCTTGCTCTGGGGAAATCCCTGCAATCCCTAACTGCTTGAGACCAAAGCGTTTGGCCAGGTAAGAAAAGGCCGTATGCTGGGTCACAAAAGTCTTTTGTTTGGCCTTGTCAAAGAGAGGCTGGTAGTGGGCTACCAGGTCCTCACAGCGCTTTTCAAGCTTTTGAGCATTGGCCTGATAGAGTTCCTTGTTCTTTGGATCGATCTCTCCCAAACGTTGGGCGATGATCTTTCCTTCCTCTGCGATTTTTACAGGATCCAACCAAGTATGCGGATCATACAAGTGCTTGGCTTCTTTTCCCTGACCAGCTTCGACATCCTCTAATCCAGCCACCTTATCAAGGGTCATTCCTTGGCTGCCTTCGATCACTCGCAACTTGGAACCTTGAAGATTGGGATCTAAGCGGCCGGCCCAAGATTCCAGGGTCTGAGAATGATAGACAAACACATCCGCATCATAGATCTGGGCTACTTCTTTGGTTGAGGGTTCATAATCATGGATCCCTGCACCTGACTGAACCATCCAGATGTCATTTTGATCGCCAGAGATTTCCTTGACCAGGGCATAGATGGGATAAAAACTCGTGACAATTTTAAGACCTTTTTTAGAAGGGGGCTTGCCCGCATTTCCTTGACTTCCACAAGCTGTCAGCAGAAAGAAACCGAGAAACAAGAATCCCAGAACCTTCATTTTTCTCCTAATCATCCTTCACCTCTTTTTTATTTTTATTAACCAGTTTATTAATCAGTTAATTAACTAGTTAATCATACTGCTAATTATTTGCTTTGTCAAGCCTTTTTTACATTTTTTTCCTTTTAATGCTAGGAACTAGCATTCTGCAAATAGATAGCTGCCTTTTAGACAGTAAAAAAGTTTGAGACAAAGCTGTCTCAAACTTTTTATTGACGGTAGAAATATTGATCAGCCGGGTAGTTGCCTGCAGATTGAGTGACCACTAGACGTGGTTTGCTGGTATCAGACTGGTCTCCATCTGGATTTTGGAAACCGATTTTCAGAAGTCCAATCGCAGCACCGGTCTCACCCATCTTCATCTCAACATAAGGGATCTTGCTCTTCTTATCCGAGTCCGCAACAGCCTTGAGGCTGCCTTGTCCCTTGACTTTTCCGTCTGCTTGGATGACGATTTCAGCACCCTTGCCATTGCGCCAGGTTCCAGCTAAGCTTGAGAAGTCGCCTCCGTTAATGGCCGCAATATCCAAGTCTTTCTCTTTTTTCGGTTGCGGGTAAGCTTTCCACCACTCTAGATGGTAATCACGGAAAGCCGCGTCACCAAAGAGAATCCGACGTTCTTGGGAAGCTATTCCGTCAGGACCTGTCACACCCGCTGGGATCAAGTACAAGGTTTGCTCTTGCCCTTGGATCGCAGTCCCATTTGCCCCAGTGAAATAAACTTCATAATAGCCTTTTCGCTTTTTGGGCTCTTTTTCTTTATTGAAAAGATAACTCGCCCGAGTCCCTCCACTCCAGAAAATCCAGCCGGTCTCACTATTTACAATGCTTGGAAAGGCGCTGGTCTTGTTTTGGTAATACTCTTCAGGAGTATAGCCATAGAGTTTAAAACCCGAAGCTGCGATTTCCTTTTCATAGGTATCATTGGAATAGGCCCCTTCAAACGGTGAGAGATTGCCATCAAGGACGACATCATTTGGATCTGTCGATTTGAAAAAATCCTCTCGATTGGCAAAGACCATCTCGTGGTCGGGATTTTTGTCAGACATGGTGATCGTGATCAAAGGCTTCTTATCTGTCTTGTATTTAAAGACACGAACAGTGACTGTAAAGTCTGTATTGCCATCGGACTTTTTCATCTTGCCTGTCGAAACTTTATTAGACCCTTCGACCTTCCAATCCGTACTAAATTCAGCAGATACCTTGCCGTCAGCCGTTTGGTAATCGATCTTCCAGGCCTTGCCTTTTTTCTCGATTTTGGCTTCATCCCGTTCATTAGAGACGTAGTCACCACTCAGGTCAATAGCTTTTTCTTTTGGCTTGGTGACCTTCTTACTGGTCTGGTTAAATTCCTTTTGATGTTCTGGTTGGATGTTGGAACTAGAGTAGAGATAGACTCCACCGATCAGAACAACTGCTCCGACCAGCCCCAAAATCGGCCCCAGGTATTTTTCTTCCACTTAAGATTCATTTCACTACCTCCATGGAATAAGATCTTTACACTAGTATACCCTAAATCGACAGTATAGTAAAATTCCCCTCTATGTAGTGGTTTCCCCGTCTTAAACCGACTAGTTTGAGCAGAGAATACCTGTTTTTCAAAAACAATATTTTGTTTATCGTTATTTTTTTATCGTTTTTCGATACTTTTTTATTGACTAATTTTTTATAAAGAGTATACTATAAGTGAAAAATAAATAAACTTCAAGGAGGCTTGCGATGAAAAACTCAAAAACCTTAAAAAATGTCATTGAAGTCTTAACGGCTTTCATTTACTTCTGTGGCTTTATGACCGTGGCTGCATTGGTCGTCCATCTGCTTTCCCGCATGGGCCTTTTCAAAGATCTCATTCAATCAGGTCGCTTGTCCTTTGATGCGAATGGCATCCAGCTCTTTCCCCAACATCCACAACCTCTCTGGCAGCTGCTCTTCCCACTAGCCTCAAGCGCTATCTATATTTACCTTCTCATCACTATTCGTAGCTTCCTCCAAAATCTCTACCAAGAAAAGATCTTTTCTCACTCCAACATTAATCTTTGCAACCGAGCTTGGAAGATTCTCTTGGTCTTGTCTTTTATGTCTGGCACACTTGAAACCAGTGGAAATGCTTATCTCCTTCCCTTCACTTTCAAATTTACCTTTAATACAGGGCTTCTCCTTGCCGTTCCAATCGTCTGGGTCTCTGGCAAGATTTTAGAGAGAGGGATTGAGATTGCTGAAGAAAATGAGCTAACCATTTAAGGAGGGTGCCATGATTATCGTCAATCTAGATGTCATGCTGGCCAAGCGAAAAATGAAATCCAATGAGCTAGCCGACAAAATCGGCATCACGACAGCTAACCTCTCCATCCTCAAAACCGGCAAGGCTAAAGCTATTCGCTTCACCACCCTTGAAGCCATCTGCAAAGAACTCGACTGTCAGCCAGGAGATATCCTAGAATACCGGCCAGATGAATAGAACATGTATTGTTATAAGAAAAGCACTCCACAGGAGTGCTTCAGATTGAAGACAAAGTCCTTGGAACATAAGTTTCTAAGGGCTTTTCTTTGTGTAAACTCGTATAATAGAGGTAAGAAGAATTGTGAGATGTTCGCTATGTTTCACAAAGAAAAACCAGATTATAATCGATGCCAATATGGCTTCTATACGATAGACGAATTAGTCCCAGAAGATCACTTTCTTCGACAAGTGGATAAAGAGGTTGATTTTGACTTTATCTATGATTTGGTAGAAGATACCTATAGTCCAGATAACGGTCGTCCTAGTCTAGCTCCTGTCATGTTAGTCAAAATCCCTTTGATTCAATGTTTTTATAGTATCCATTCTATACGCCAAACGATTAAAGAGATTGAAGTAAACGTTGCCTATCGTTGGTTTCTTGGACTAACCTTAGATGACAAGGTCCCTCATTTTACCACCTATGGAAAGAATTACAGTCGTCGTTTTTAAGATAGAGAACTAATTTCAAAGATATTTTCGCGAGTGCTCAATCAAGCTTTATGTACTAGCTTAATTGATCCTTCTGAACTATTTTTGGATGGTACCCATATCAAAGCTTCAGCTAACAGCCACAAGTATCGTAAGGAATGGGTAGAGCAAGAAGCTAAATTTATGAGTGAACAATTGGCAGTTGAGATTGATTTGGATAGGAGAAAACACGAAAAAAAGTCCTTAAAGCCCGTAACAGAAAGCGAGGCTAAAGAAAAGAAAATCTCAACAACAGATCCTGAGAGTGGTTGGTTCCACAAGGGTGAACATAAGGAAGTGTTTGCCTATTCTGCCCAAGTAGCTTGTGATAAGCATGGTGAGGCTTTGGCTTATACGGTTGAAGCAGGAAATGTCCATGATAGTCAAGCCTTCCCTGATCTTTTTCAAAGTTAGAACCCTTCTCCCCACACTATATTATTGCGGATTCAGGCTATAAGACACCAGCTATTGCCCATTATTTATTAGAGCGAATTATCATCCCTGTCTTCCCTTATACTCGTCCAAAGGGAGTAAAGGGGAACTTAAGGCCCAATGATTTTGTTTATGATACTTTCTATGACTGTTACCTTTGTCCAGAGAACCAAGTGTTAAGCTATCGCACCACGACTCGAGAAGGTTATCGTGAGTATAAGAGTAATCCCAAAGTATGTGCTTCTTGTCCCCTATTATCCATTTGTACCCAAAGCCAAAATCACCAAAAAGTAATCACGAGACATGTATGGAAAGATGATCTTGAATTTTGTGAAGAGATTCACCACCAAAGAGGGATGAAGGAGCTTTATAAGAAGCGCAAAGAAACAATTGAGCGACTCTTTGGGACTGCTAAGGAATATCATAACTTGAGATACACTAGAGAGAAAGGAAAGTCCAAAATGGAAGATAAGGTTGGGCTTACTTTGGCATGCTTAGATATCAAAAGATTGGTGAAATGGATAGCGAATATCCCTTTTTATTTTATTCTAAATCCAGTTTTTGGATGGAATAGTAGATGATAAGACAAAATATTTTTGAACATACAAAAAGACAAACGCCAAAAATGACGTTTGTCTACGTTCTGACCAGGAAAATTAATTTTCCTGGTTTTCCTTTGAAGTCAAAGTATTTTTTTCCCGATTTCCCTTACGGCTAGAAGTCCATTTTCCATCCATTCTAGGACTTTAACTGTTCTCTTTTCAGACCACCAAGATAGTTTTTTTCTAGGTTCTATACTCCGTATCTTCTGTATTTTTTTAACAAGTCTTTCTACCCGTTTGATCTCTGCAGCGATGTCTGAACGGTTTTGCTCATGTAAAGCAATGGTTGCCTCATCAGCAATATCTAATAAATCACCTAATTCAAGCCATAATTTATCTTGGTAACGACGGAACAAATAGCTCCACACTCCGACTCCAACTGTCCATAAAAGAAGGACTGGCAAGAACAATAACATCCAACTTCCAATCACTACAAGCGATTCTTCTGCTTTAAATCCAAGTAAACGGATGACATGCACTGCTATTCCAAGCAAACCTAGCATAGACAGGGCAAGAATCCAGCCCACAACTTTCATTCCTCTTGCGGGTGGGGTCTCTGATGGGAAGTCTACATCAATCCCACTCTCCCCCTACTAAACCTTCTGCAATACCACGAAACTCTTGGATTTCATGTTTTTTCAATACCATACGTCTAGGCACCATATAAAACATTATCATATTTCTTTCTCCTTTACATACGATAGGACCTATGAACTTCGTTTCCATCATACTCCAAAATGAGGTCGATTCCTATCAGGTAATGTCACCTTATTCTTAGTGACGACCTATTTCATGATTTGCCCCATCATCCGCTACACTATATGCATGAACCATGAAGTCACCAATCAATCATAATCACTAGAGAATGAATAGATCCCATTCTAGCATCGGAAACCAACTGAAATCCTATCCTTATTTTTCTTTATTGACGATAGAAGTATTGATCCACTGAATAGTTCCCAGCTGATTGGGTAATGACCAAGCGAGGCTTTCTCGTGTCTGACTGGTCTCCATCAGGGTTTTCAAACCCAATCTTAAAGAGACCAACAGCTGCACCAGTTTCTCCCACTCTCAACTCGACATAAGGGATTTTGCTAGTCTTATCTGAATTTGCTACTGCTTTAATCCTTCCTTGTCCTTTGACTGTACCATCCGCCTGAATGACCATTTCCTGCCCCTTCGCATTGCGCCAGGTACCCACTAGACTTGAAAGTCTCCACTATTAATCGCAGAAATATCCAGATCCACTTCTTTCTTTGGAGCAGGATAAGCTTCCCACCACTTGTCTTGGTAGGTTTGGAAAGAAGCTTGATGATAAAAGATGCGTCTCAAAGGAGAAACTACACGGTCTGGCCCTTGAACATTTTCAGGAATCAAGGTCATGATCAGCTCTTGTCCAGGACTAGTTCCTTTCGTACCTTCTTGCACAAAATAAACCTGATAGGTAGAGCCTGCTTTCCGAGGTTTCTTATCTTTGTTGAGGACAAATTGGACATTCGTTTAACCAATGATACTTCCATTTGGTACAGATGGATCAACCGTTAAGACTGTTAATTGATCTCCGTGTTCTGCGGAAAGAATCATACCTTGGCTGACATATTTCTTCATCATCTTCCGTGGTTTGAGGTTGGCCACGATTTGGAGTTTCTTGCCGACCAATTCTTGTTCGTTTGGATAGAATTTCGCGATACCAGAAAGGATTTGACGGTCTTCGCCATCTCCTGCATCTAGACGGAAGCGAAGCAATTTGTCTGATCCTTCGACTCGTTCCACTTCTTTGACTTCTGCTACACGGATTTCAACCTTGTCAAAGTCTTCAAATTTGATCTCGTCTTTTTCAGACTTGAGTTCCACTTCTTCTGGAATCCATTCTTTTTCTTGTGGTTTTCCTGCAGTCATTTGAGATTGGATGTAGGCAACTTCTTCTTCCATGTCGAGACGTGGGAAGATTGGAGTTCCTTTGGCAATCACTGTGACACTTTCAGGGAAGCCTGCTAGGGTCAAGTTTTCAAGATCGAAGTCCAAGCCCAAGCCAAGTTGTTCCATGATGGCATTTGAGGTGTTCATCATAAATGGTTGGATCAAGTGAGCCACGACACGAAGGCTAGCAGCTAAGTGAGCCATGACTGCTGCCAATTGTTCCTTGTCGCCATCTTCTTTAGCGAGAACCCAAGGAGCAGTCTCATCGATGTACTTGTTGGTACGAGAGATGATGTTCCATACGGCTTCCAAAGCGCGTGGGTAATCAACCGCGTTCATTTGCTTGTGGTATTCAGCGATGTTTTCTTCAACTACCTTAGCCAAATCAACATCAAATGCAGTGACATTTTCGACATAAGCCGGAACTTGACCACCAAAGTATTTATTGATCATGGCTATCGTCCGATTAAGGAGGTTTCCAAGGTCATTGGCCAATTCATAGTTGATGCGGGCCACATAGTCTTCTGGTGTGAAGGTACCGTCTGAACCAACTGGCAAACTGCGCATGAGGTAGTAACGAAGTGGATCCAAGCCGAAGCGTTCCACCAACATTTCTGGGTAGATGACATTCCCTTTAGACTTAGACATCTTGCCGTCTTTCATGACAAACCAACCATGGGCAATCAAACGTTCTGGCAATTTAACATCCAACATCATGAGAAGGATTGGCCAGTAAATCGAGTGGAAACGAAGGATGTCTTTTCCGACCATGTGGAAGACGGTTCCGTTCCAGAACTTGTCAAAGTTTTCATGATCTTCTTGACCATAACCAAGAGCTGTCACATAGTTGAGAAGGGCATCAATCCATACATAGACCACGTGTTTTGGATTGGATGGAACTGGCACACCCCAGGTAAAGGTGGTCCGAGATACCGCCAAGTCTTCCAAACCTGGCTCGATGAAGTTTTTCAACATTTCATTAAGACGGCCATCTGGCGTGATGAAATCAGGTTGGGATTTGAAATTCCACCAAGCGGTCTTGGTATTTGCTGAGACGAAGGAAATAAGATTCTTCAGAAACCCATTCTACTTCGTGGCCTGATGGGGCTACCCCACCGATAACCTTGCCATTCTCATCACGGTATACCTCAGCCAATTGGCTTTCTGTAAAGAACTCTTCATCAGAGACTGAATACCAACCAGAGTACTCACCAAGGTAGATGTCGTCTTGCACTAGCAAACGTTCAAAGACTTGGGCCACCACTTTTTCATGGTAGTCGTCTGTCGTACGGATGAATTTATTATATGAGATATCAAGTAATTGCCAGAGTTCTTTCACTCCAACGGCCATCCCATCTACATAAGCTTGTGGCGTAATCCCAGCTTCTTCTGCTTTTTGCTGGATCTTTTGACCATGCTCATCGAGACCAGTCAGGTAGAAAACATCGTAGTTCATCATGCGTTTGTAACGCGCCAAGACGTCACAGGCGATCGTTGTATAAGCTGAACCAATATGCAATTTACCAGATGGGTAATAGATAGGGGTTGTGATGTAGAATGATTTTGTCATTTTCTTTTCCTTTCAGGGCTAATGGAACCCAATTTAGTAACACTCTATTATAACATTTTTAGGAGACCCTGAAAACCCAAAACCAGCTAGGATCTAAGGAAGACAAGCAAAAAAGCTGACCGAAGTCAGCTTTTATATGGATAACAAATCCCGTTAAAATTGCCTCGCTTTGGCGTTTTCAGGCTCGGGATAAAAATATCCACTGGATAAGCCTCGCTTTGGCGTTTTCAGGCTCGGGATAAAAATATCCACTGGATAAGCCTCGCTTTGGCGTTTTCAGGCTCGGGATAAAAATATCCACTGGATAAGCCTCGCTTTGGCGTTTTCAGGCTCGGGATAAAAATATCCACTGGATATTTTTATTTACCAAGAATGGAAGAGTGCGTTCCAAGGTTTCTTTCAAGTTTTTAGCATCTGGAATTACTGAGTCGTCAAGTGAAGCGTAACGACTGTCAGTGTGTGCTGAGTGCTTGTCATCACGATCCATAAATCAAATTTCATTTCAGATTCTAGATTAATTTACTGTCTAACCCCAGAAAGCATCTTCTACTGCTTGATCTGATGAAAAGAGCCAAACTTCCTTGATCTTTCCATCATCCATGCGAAAAAGATCAATACCATTCATGTTGAGTTCCTCGCCGTCTGGGCGAGTTCCGACAAAGGTCACATTGGCTGCTACAAGGTCAATATTTTCAGACACCCAGTTAGTCAATACTTTGAAGGTACCGTTTGTTTTTTCTGAAAATTGAGCCAAGTGTGCTCCAAGTGCTTCTTTTCCAACAACTGTACCGGAATTACTATGCTGACCTGGCTGGTGCCAGATGATATCATCTGCCATAGTCTCAAAAACAGCTGGAAAATCACCTGTTATAAGACCATTGTTATATGCATTAAAAATTTCTAAATTTACTGACATGAGTTACTCCTCGTTTCTCTTATTTATGATATAATTTTATCACTTACTAATAAAAAGACAAGTAGGCACTTTATTGTTATCTAGTATCAAATACGATACTATTATTGTCAAACAAGAGAATAATTTTAAAAAATTTGGAGGAATTATGGTAACCAAAGTCAGTGAATACGGAATTTGTCCTTTTGCCACGACACAGCGTGTACTAACAGGCAAATGGGCTCTCGTCATCATCTATCAACTCAGTACGGGGACTAAGCGTTTTAATGAATTACAACGTCTAATTCCTGGCATTACCCAAACCATTCTAACACGACACCTCAGACAGCTCGAGAATGATAAAATCGTGGAGCGTAAAGTCTATGCTGAAGTTCCCCCTCGGGTCGAATACAGTCTAACTGAAATGGGTAGAAAATTTCAAGGTGTTCTAGATGCCATTGAAAGTTGGGGACTGGAGTATATCGAAATTCTAAACTAATTATCTTCTCAAAAAAAGGCGGAATAAATCCCGCCTTTTATCTTTTATAATTATTTTCCAAGATAGTATTCTTTTACAACGTTCAATTTTTCGTCAAATTCGAATACCAATGGTGGGAAGTTAGGGATTTCCACATCCATGATTTCGTCGTCTGACAATTGTTTGATGTGTTTAACAAGAGCACGGATTGAGTTACCGTGTGCTCCTACGAATACGTTTTTACCGTCTTTAAGAGCTGGAGCGATTTTATCTTCCCAGAATGGAAGGGCACGTTCCAAAGTAACTTTCAAGTTTTCAGCATCTGGAATCACTGAATCGTCAAGTGAAGCATAACGACGGTCAGTGTGTGCTGAGTGTTCATCATCACGGTCCATTGCAGGAGGCAATACATCGTAAGAACGACGCCAGATGTGAACTTGTTCATCACCAAATTGTTCAGCAGCTTCTGCTTTGTTTTTACCAGTCAAACCACCGTAGTGACGTTCGTTCAAGCGCCATGATTTTTCAACTGGAACCCACAATTGGTCAGAAGCTTCAAGAGCCAAGTTAGTCGTTTTGATCGCACGTTTCAATACTGAAGTATAAGCTTGGTCAAATTCGATACCAGCTTCTTTGATCAATTTACCAGCGTCGATCGCTTGTTGTGTACCTTTTTCAGACAAATCAACATCAGCCCAACCAGTGAAAAGGTTAGCTTTGTTCCATTCAGACTCACCGTGGCGAGCAAAAACCAATTTTACCATTAGATGGATCTCCTTTTTATTCTCCGAGGTTTCCCCCGTTTATCTATTCTATTCTACTAGATTTTCAGTGAAAAATCTAGTGGCGACCATAGAAAAGTGCAATTTCTCACAAAAAAGAGCCTGACGGCTCTGGTTTCTCTCCCATTAAATTGTCTGACAGTCGGGGCAAATGCCATAGACGGTCATCTGGGTCTTGGTGATCTGGTAGCCACTTTGACTCGCTGCTTCTTTGCGAAGATCTGGGACTTCAATGTCCACATCTGCGATACGGCCACATTTTTCACACACCACATTCAAATGGTCATGCCCCATGAAATCAAAATAGGTCGTGGTATCATTGCGAACCTTGATCTCAGAAACAACCCCCTCATCAATCAAACCTTGATATTGTTGTAGACAGTTGCTAGACTCATGCTTGGAAACTGAGGCAATAAATCGCGATAGATCTTCTCAGCGCTTGGATGTTCATGACTCGCCACTAAATAAGAAAGAACTGCTCTGCGGGTATCGGTAATCCGAATGCCCTTAGCACGTAAATTATGCAAGACTTCTTCCACGCGCTCTTCTTCATGACGATGCAATGCGTTCACTATGATTCCCCCTTTCCAATATGATTTAATCGATTCGTTACCCTTATTATATCATGTTTCAAAATAAATCACTATTTAGAATGCTTTTAATTAAAAAAAATGTCCGGGGGACATTGATTCACGAGCCTGAAAATGGAAGAGCGAGCTTATGTCCAGGGGACATTGATTCACGAGCCTGAAAACGGAAAAGCGAGGTTATGTCCAGTGGACATTGATTCATGAGCCTGAAAACCGAAAAGCGAGTCTAATCTACTCTCAGCCGATCCAACTGGTCATCCAGCGCAGGGTTCCTAGGATCATTTTGACCACGAGGATCATAAAGCAAAATTCCAGTACAAACCACAGCCCTTTCAATAGATACAAAATCGGTCGGATAAACAACAAGGCAAAGAGGCCTAAAATGAATCGCATGGTCTTTTCTCTCTTTCTTTTTTCCTATTATACCCTTATCCTATAGAGCTGTCCAACAAAAAAACCACCCTAGAAATCTAGGATGGCTTTTTCAAAATGAAATTATTTAACTGCTTCTTTAAGAGCTTTACCAGCTTTGAATGCTGGAACTTTAGAAGCTGCGATTTTGATTTCTTTACCAGTTTGTGGGTTGCGACCTTTACGAGCTGCACGTTCACGAACTTCGAAGTTACCGAAACCGATCAATTGAACTTTTTCACCTTTTGAAAGGTATTCTGAAACTGCTGCGAATACAGCGTCAACAGCTGCTGCTGAATCTTTCTTAGTCAATTCTGTAGCTTCTGCCACTTTTGCGATCAAATCTTGTTTGTTAGCCATTTAACAAATCCTCCAATTTTTTTTAGGCTTTACGCCTTAACAGTACTATCATATCTAAAAAAAGCCTTTAGGTCAAGTACTAAACCTGTTTTTTTAAACATTTATTTAGCTTATTCGTAGCGCACCAAAACTGCAAATGCATTCTCACCTGTATGGGTTTGAATAATCGATCCAGTTTCGAGAACAGGGATCGCTTTTTCGACGAGTGATTGCAACTGAGCCTTCATTTCATTGGCCCACTCTGGTGTCCCTGCGTAAGAAATCCCGATCTCAGCTACCTTGCTGTGGGATAGTTTTTCTACTAATTCATCCAACCATTTCTTAAAGGTCTTGTTTCCACGTCCCTTGACGATTGGTTCCAATTGATGGTCCTTCATTTCCATTACCACACGGATGTTGAGAAGCGAGCTCAAAAGTCCGGTAACACGGGCCAATCCGACCACCTTTAACTAGATTTTCCAAGGTAGATACGCCGATATACAACTCTGTCTTTTCTTTGACTTCTTCAATACGAGCTAAAACGGTGTCTAGATCTGCTCCTTCTTTAGCCAACTTAGCTGCCTCAACCACTTGGAACTTCATGGCTTGGTCTGTAAAGCCACTATCAATCACAGTTACTTCTGCCCCTGACAAGGTTGCCCCTTGACGAGCCGCCTCTACGGTTCCTGACAAGGCATGAGACATATGAATTGAAACGATATGAGCTCCATCTGCTGCTAGGTTTTCATAAATTTCCGCAAAGACTCCAACAGGTGGTTGGCTGGTCTTTGGAAGATTTTTGCTAGACTGCATTAAGCGCAAGAAGTCCCCTTCGCCCAACTCACTGTCAGAATAAAGGACTCCATCCACCATAACAGAAAGCGGCACAATGGTAATGCCATATTCTTCAACCACTTCAGGCTCAATTGTAATAGATGAGTCTGTAACTATTTTAATATTTGCCATATATTTCTATACTCTTCCTAAGAATGTTCTGTTTTCATTATATCAAAAAACACGGGGTTTTGCAGTGAAAGATATCCATTCCTGCTTCCTCAGTCGTCTGCGGCAGAAAAACCTGTATTATGAAGGACATGGTCATGGACGATGCCTTGATCATCCAAGAGCAATCCATGGAGGACTCCACCATAGACAGCGCCCCCATCGACGCCCATCTTCTGATCTGAAATCCAAAGATTTCGGTACCGACCGGCTCATTGAGCAGTCCATAAACCGGCGTATGGCCAAAGACGATCCATTTGCCTGTATGATTCTCCGCTTCATGGAATGGTTTACGAATCCAGACTTTTTGGTAATCACTGGTTTCCCGCCAATTTTCAAGGGTTAGATCCACACCAGCGTGAACAAAGTAATAGGTCTCTGTCTCGTAGTCAAAGGGCAAACTGCGGATAAAGGCCACCAAGTCAGGGACGGCACTCTCTACGGCTTGTGCATCCGCAATGCCATCCACAGGAGCATCGAGCGGCCGGCCTAAAAGAGAGTTGATGGTCGTATCGCCACCATTTCTTCGATAGTGGTCATAACGCTCTTCTGGATTGTCCAACCAAGCTAAAAACATGTACTCGTGATTCCCAGAAAGGCAGACAGCTCCGTGGTGGTCTACGTAGTCTTTTACGATTTCAATCGATCGTTTGCTGTTTTCGCCTCGATCTATCAAATCCCCTAAAAAGACCAATTGAGCTTTTCCATCCCACTCTGTCATGAGCTCTTCTAGCATTTGTGCTTTTCCGTGAATATCTCCGACTACAAAGTATGTTGACATTGGTTCAAACCTTCTTTCTCTTAACGCTTGAGAAGTTGCTCTGCTTGTTGACGGGCAGCTTCCGTTAGATCCTCTCCTGCGAGCATCTTGGCAATTTCTTCGATTCGTTCTTCTCTATTGAGCAAACGCACAGTAGATACAGTTGAGTGTTCATCACTGATTTTCTCAATATAGAATTGATAATCTGCTGCAGCGATGACTTGAGGCAGGTGAGAAATGGCAAGCACTTGGCCATTTTGACCAATCTTATGAATTTTCGCTGCGATAGCTTGAGCCACGCGCCCAGAGACTCCTGTATCCACCTCGTCAAAGACAATACTGGTTTTTCCTTCTTTTCGAGAAAAAGCAGACTTAATGGCCAACATCAAGCGTGACAATTCTCCGCCAGATGCCACCTTGACAAGGGGCTTAAAGTCCTCACCTGGGTTGGTCGAAATGTAAAATTCGACAGCTTCATTTCCCTCCCGATTAAACTTAGCCTTGCTAAAACGCACTTGGAAGCGCGCCTTGTCCATGTAGAGATCTGCCAATTCTTGCTGGATTTCATTTTCCAAAGCTTGAGCCAGAGTGTGCCGCTGATCACTCAAATCTTGAGCCAAGGTGACCAAACTCTTTCCAAACGTTTGAGTTCTTTTTCCAAATCCTCAGACGAGAGATCACTTCCGGTGAGGAGGCTATATTCTTTGGTGATTTGCGCCAGGTATTCCAAGACGTCCTTGACTTGGCCACCATACTTGCGCGTGATAGAGTGGATCAAATCCAAACGTGATTCCACCTGCATGAGGCGATTGCCATCAAACTCCAGACTATCGACCACATCTTCTAAGCGCTTGGTAATATCCTCAAGGGCATAAAAGGTTTCAGATAACTGGCTTGAGAGCTCTTTGTAGCTGGGATCGTATTCTTCGATGCTTTCCAGATCATTCATGGCTGAGCGAACATTGGAGAGGCTCGAAAATTCTTCTGCATCCAGCATAGTATAGGCATTGGTTAGGGTATCTGCAATCATCTTGTGATTGAGCAGGCGTTGGCGTTCTTGCTCCAGACGCAGGTCCTCATCCACTTCCAAGGAAGCAGCCTCAATCTCTGCAATTTGAAACTCCAACATCTCAATACGGGCCTTGTTTTCCTGCTGATTGCGCTGGAGTTCCATCACTTGTTTGCGCAGGCGTTTGTAATCTTCAAAGGTCTGACGATAAGCATCTTTAGTTTGGAAAAAGGCTGCATCCCCAAATTCATCCAGCATAGCGATATGCAATTGGGGCCGCATCAGTTCTTCCTGATCATGCTGGCCATGGATGTCCACCAAATGTTGCCCAACTGCCTTTAAGACAGACAAATTCACCATTTGTCCATTGATCCGGCTGACACTTCGTCCATTTTGCAAGATCTCTCGGCGAATGATCAATTCATCGGTCCACTCTAGTCCTTGCTCTTCAAAGAGAGCCGTCAAGTGACGATTGCTCTCAACGGTGAAGAGACCTTCGATTTCCGCTTTTGGGGCTCCGTGTCGAATGACATCCGTCGTTGCACGGCTTCCCAGCATCATGTTCATGGCATCGATGATGATGGATTTACCAGCACCTGTTTCCCCTGTCAGTACCGTCATTCCCTTTTCAAAATTTAAGGAAATCTCTTCGATAATGGCAAAGTTCTTAATCGAAATTTCTAATAGCATAGGCTCTTACCACCCAAAGATTGATTTGAGGATATTCTCTGCTTCTGGAGCTGAATAGGCGATCAGCAAGATTGTATCATCATCTGCGACAATACTAAAGATATGATCCTTATAAATCTCCCGCAAGCGCCGTTTAACTAAAGGAGCTGTCCCTGGAACCATGGTGAAATTGACATATTCTCCCATGCGACGATGAGACAAAATATTGCTTTCGATCATCCCGATCCCTTGGTGGTGCTTGCGTGGCAATTCATAGACATAAGTCATATCTTTCAAAGGACGTTTTACGATACCCAATTCTTTGATATCCCGTGATACTGTCGCTTGGGTTGCTGAGATGCCTTCTTCTTTCAAATGTTCGACGATTTCTTCTTGTGTCCCCACTTCATGATCGCGAATGAAGCGGCGAATTTTTTCTAATCTAATATTCTTACTCTTCATGTTTAAATTCCTTGTGTGCCCGCTCCACAACAGCCTCCAGCTGCTCTGTAGTTGGCTTTGTTTTCTCTTCTTTTTTTTCTAGATACATCAAAAATTCGATGTTGCCATGGCCTCCTTGGATAGGGGAATAATCCACTCCCATTACCGCAAAGCCATGTGTCCCTGCAAAAGCAGCGACCTTTTCAAGAACGGCGAAATGAATCTTAGGATCCTTAATGATCCCATTTTTCCCGATCTGTTCGCGTCCTGCCTCAAACTGAGGTTTCACCAAGGCTACGACTTGTCCATTTTCTGCCAAAATCCGGTGAAGGGCTGGCAGAATCAAGTCTAAGGAAATAAAGCTGACATCGATGCTCGCAAAGCTCGGTGTCGCTTCAAAATCATCTGGCTCGGCATAGCGGAAATTGAACTGCTCCATCGAGACCACCCGAGGATCATTGCGCAATTTCCAGGCCAACTGATTGGTCCCGACATCCACCGAAAAGACCTGGCTGGCTCCATTTTGCAGCATGACATCTGTAAAGCCACCTGTAGAAGCTCCAATATCAATCGCAATTTTACCCTCTACAGATAAACCAAATTGGTTCAGGGCTTTTTCTAATTTAAGACCGCCCCGGCTGACATATTTGAGCTTTTCGCCCTTTAATTTCAACTCGGTTGCTTCATCAATTTTTTCACCCGGTTTATCGAAGCGCTCACCATTGATAACGGCAACGACAAGACCTGCCATCACCCCTCTTTTGGCTTGTTCGCGGGTATCAAATAGGCCTTGTTTATAGGCTAATACATCCACTCTTTCCTTAGCCATCTATTCGTAATCCTTCTATTAATTTCTTGATCGCTTGCGGATCAAAGTCGCAAGCAGCTGTAATCTGATCCAACAAGTCCTCGCAAGCATCTAATTCTCTTGTCAGCAAAGCTTTTGATTCTTCCAATCCCAACAGGGCTGGATAGGTCGATTTTTCAGCCACTAAGTCCTTTTGAGGGGTCTTCCCCAAAGCCTCAAAATCAGCGACCAAATCCAAAATATCATCCCTCACTTGAAAAGCCAGGCCTAATTTTTTCCCGATTTTTTTTAAAAGCTGAGCAATGTCTGCTTGCAACTCTAAAATCAAACCAGCTGCGATGAAAGGATAGGCAAGGAGGCGTCCTGTCTTATTGGCATGGATAGTCTGCAACTCTGCTAATGTGAGCTGTTTGTGCTCCCCTTCCATATCCAGGACTTGGCCAGCTACCATTCCACGACTACCGGAAGCATCTGACAATTCAAGGATCAAAGAGACCTTGACCGCATCAGGAAGGGCACTGGCAGCAATCATCCCAAAGGGATCAAGAAAAAGCGCATCCCCTGCTAAAATCGCCAGGTCTTCTCCGAATTTCTTATGATTGGTCAATTGCCCCCGACGGTAATCATCATTGTCCATGGCTGGCAAATCATCGTGAATAAGGCTTCCTGTGTGGATCATCTCTAAAGCCCCTGCCACTTGAAAGTGAGCCTCCGTCAATTCCTGTCCAAAGGCCTCTAACAATTCTAGAAGAAGCAAGGGGCGCAGGCGTTTTCCTCCTGCCTGGATCGAATAAAGGACCGACTCCACTAAATGGGGGGCAACAGATTTTTCCTCATAAAAAGAGCGAACTGCTTGCTCTACTCTATTTCGTTTTTCTTCTTGTCTCATGCTAGATCCGCTTCAGTACCATCTGCTTGCATGACCTTGACCAGGGTTTTCTCTGCTTGATCCAAGGTATCTTGCAATTCTTTCGACAACTTCATTCCTTTTTGGAATTCTGTAATGGCTTCTTCTAAGCCACATCACCACTCTCCAATTTTTGGACGATGGCTTCCAAATCTGCTAAATTTTCTTCAAATTTCTTTTCTTTCGACATGTTTTACCTCTACTTCTAACTGGCCATCTCTCATGATGAGTGACAGCGGGTCCCCTTCTGTTACTTTCGCAACGGAATCTAGGACCTGATCTCCTTCCTTGACCATGGCATAGCCACGCGCAATAATCCGACTGGTATCGAGCATCAAGAGGGCTTCTGATAAGCCTTTCACCTTGATCTTTTGCTCTTTTAGGACTTGTTCCATTCGGCTGGTTAAGATTCTCTTATTTTGGAGCAGGCGATCTTGGTAGCGCTCGATGCGATGCAAAGGAGACATAGCTTCTAGGCGATGACGCAGACCTTGCAGCTGATTGGCCCCTTGCCCATAAGCATCGTGCATCCCTTGTTTCAATCGCAATTGCAACTGGTCAATCTTTTGCAGGTAGCCATCATAGAGCCTTTCAGGCTGTCTAAAAATAACCGATTGACTTAATTTGGCCAAGCGTTCACGATTATAGGCCAAGCGATTGGACATGGCTGTTGCCATGCGATTTTCCTGCTTTTGTAAATGCGACAAGAGATCCAACTTCGTTACTGGAGTAGCCAATTCAGCAGCTGCTGTCGGAGTAGCAGCTCGTCGATCTGCTACAAAATCGGCTAGAGTCGTATCTGTCTCATGTCCAACACTGGAGATAATCGGAATCCGCGATTCAAAAATGGCTCGCACCACTGCTTCTTCATTAAAGGCCCAGAGATCTTCAATTGAACCACCCCCACGACCGATAATCAAGACATCCAAATCATCCCGTTGGTTGGCTCTTTGAATATTAGCAACCACCTCACTAGATGCTCCTTCACCCTGAACCTTGGTCGGGTAGAGCACAATCTCTACACCAGGGAAGCGTCGGCTCACCGTTGTGATAATATCGCGAATCACGGCCCCACTTTGACTGGTGATGACCCCGATCTTTCTAGGAAATTGTGGCAGAGCTTGCTTCCACCGATCCTGAAAGAGCCCTTCTTCGGTCAACTTTTTCTTGAGTTGCTCAAATTGGATGGCCAAGGCCCCTACCCCATCTGGCTCAGCCTTTTCAATGACAATGGAATAACTCCCACTTGGCTCATAGAGCTGAATGCGACCGATGACGTTGATCTTCATGCCTTCTTCTAGCTCAAAACCAAAGCTTCGATAAACCCCAGCCCAGACCGTTGCCTGAATGACCGCTTTTTCATCCTTTAATGAAAAATACTGGTGGTTGGGACGTTTTCGGAAATTGGAGACCTGCCCTGTCAGATAAACCCTTTCCAAATAGGGATCCTTATCAAATTTTAATTTCAAATATTTGGTCAAACTTGATACGGATAAATAGTTGGACATAGGAACTCCTTTCTGCAGAATATGATCAAGTTTAATTATACCAAAAAACACCAAAAAAGGCTGGCAGACAAAGCGAAATCATGAATTTCCTTTCTCTACAGGCCTCATTTTATTCAAGTTGCTCTCTACTTGTCTGTTTGACACCAGCATCCTTAAAACTCAAGACCAAGTTGGAATACACAAAAAAGACAAGTCACAGTACTTGTCTTTTTATTCTTTAGGAGGCTATTGCTTTCCTATTTTTGATAGGTTTTTACGACCCAATCAACTCCTTCATCTGCCGTGAGGGTATAGACAGGATTCTCAGTCGTTTCATAAAAGGTCATCGAGAGAGTTTTACCATCCACGAATACTTCGATTGAGTTGGTATCGCGAATGATCAAAAAATGATGATCCTTTTCAGCATCCAACTGAATCCATCTCGATTGAAATGCTGGATTTTCTTTTCCAGAAATGGGGTGCCCAAATTGGTCTCGACTTAAGCTAAAGCGTTTTTGAGAGGCGTCGTAAACCAATTGCAAGACACTATCAGGATCGGTTTCATCGCCATATCCAAGGATAAAGGAGCGACCCGGTTTGGTATCTAGCTCAAACAAGGTTTGTTTCCCTCTCGCTGGGATCGTAATCTGATTGCCCTGAACAATGGTTTCTGATGCATGTTCTACAAGAAAGTGTTCTTTCACTGACTCAGGTAACTCCTGAACCAATCGTCCGTCTTTCAAGGACAATTTTCTTGGAAGAGTCATACTACCTGCCCACCCATGGGCTAAATCATGACTGGGGATAGACCGGTGCCACATTTGCATCCAGGCAACCATGTATCGTTCGCCATTTGGTCCTTGACTAGTTTGAGGGGCATAGAAATCCAAACCACCATCCAATTCATCATAAGAATCGACATGAAAGCGCCCTGTTTCCCAATTCATGTCACCGATAAAGGCAACCGTCGAATTTAAATTCCAGTATTTTTCTTGCTGCCTTTCCATTTCAATGGGAGACAGAATCAAGACCCATTTGCCATCTAAAGGGAAGAAATCAGGACACTCCCACATAATCCCTTGCCCTTTTTCACCTTCTAGAAGGACTGATGTAAAGTCCCAATCTACTAGATTACTTGATGCAAATAGGAGAATTTGACCACTGTCATCTGGCGTCTTAGAAGCAACGACAGCGTAATAGCTTCCTTCGTATTCAAATACTTTAGGATCACGAAAATCTGCAATATCTGCGATCCCCTCAATATGTTGAGCATGGATCACTGGATTAGTAGGCAACTTTTCAAAGGTAATGCCATCTGTCGACACCGCAAGACACTGAGTCTCCTCGCGCTTTTCCTCATCGTCTACATGACCAGTATACAGCAAATAGAGCTTGTCATCTTTCACAATAGCACTACCTGAGAAACAACCATCCTTATCATAGCTTTCACTTGGTGCTATAGCTACTGGTAATTCTTCCCAATGGAGAAGATCTTTTGATTTGGCATGCCCCCAATGCATGGGACCCCAAACACTATCATAGGGATAGAATTGGTAAAACAAATGGTATTCCCCACGGAAATAAACAAAACCATTTGGATCGTTCATCCAGCCGATTGGAGGCAGCAAATGAAATGCCCCTCTATATTGCTGGTCAACCTTCTCCCTGTTTTCATTGATATACTGATTTGCTTTCCGAATGCTTTCCTTCATCTTTTTTTACCTATTTTCTATTTTCAGTGCTGGTAACCTGATCTTTGTCACTCCACTTTTTCATCCATTTGGGGATTTCTTTGCTGATAGTCGTGGGTAGAGCCACATAATCCTCCTTGCTCAAATCTTCTGCTATGGCTGAATGGAGATAGGTCGCAACCACCACGCGCTCATAGAGACTGACCTGTGGGAATTGACCCGCAAATCCTGCGATCATCCCTGCCAAGGTATCCCCCATGCCCCCTGTTGCTTGATAGGGGCCACCAACATCTAGCTGATAGCCCTCTTCTTGCCCACTTGTCCAAATGCGGGTGTGAGGCCCTTTTTCTACAATGACAGTCCCTTTAGGAAAGTTCTGTACTGCTCTTCGACTCTTGTCTTCAATCTGGCTTGCTAGCTCAAGCCCTGACAGTTTTTCCCATTCTTTTTGATGAGGGGTAAAGACCAACTGAGCCTCTGGCAGGTCAAACTGAGAGCTTGCAAAAAGACTAATAGCTCCTCCATCCAAAATCAAGACCTGCTGGCTAGAGACTTGCTCAAAAATCATGTGCAAGATTGCTTGGTTTTCTCTTACTTCCTTTAAGCCAGGTCCTACGAGAATCACGCTGGCTTTTTGGAGCTGCTCACAAAGGAGTTCGTGATCTGCCAAATCAAAGCCCATGGCTTCAGGAAGATGGCTATGAAGGGCTGTCAGATTATCAGGATTTGTTGCAACAGTGACTAGACCCGCTCCACTATGAACCGCAGCAAGCGCCGCCATAATAATAGCTCCCCCATAGGGGTAAGTCCCGCCAATCAAGAGCAGACGGCCAAAATCACCCTTATAAGACTTTGCCTCTCGCTGCACAATGACTCGCTGGATCTCTTCTTTCTCAACTCTTCTCATACCATCCTCATTTCTAGCGAAAAAGGAGAAGCCACGACTCCCCCCTTCTTTTATTTTCCTCTGAATTCTGCAAAGACTTGCAAGATCTTAGCAGCCACAGCTTGTGGTTGATTTTGTTTGGCTACCAATTGATCATCCGCATAAGGCTGAAGGGCTGGAAAATCACCAATCTGAACTGCATAAAGAGCTTTTTCAAAGAGCTCGATATCATTTTGATCATTGCCAAAAGCCACGAAATTCTCTCCACAGAGTTCTTCTACGGTTGTTGCTTTATGCGTATCTGCTGGATTGAGATAGATGCATTTTTCATGCGCATGATAGCGGATATGGGCCTTGTCTGTCTTTTCGATTCGCTCGATGATCTCATCCACGAGCTCCTCATGGCCACCCATATAGATCACAACCTTAATCGGATCTGTCAGCTCCTCTAACGAACGATACTGGGCTTTCTTGAGAGGGTCTACATTAACAACAAAAGGAATCTTTTCCAAAATCTGTCCGCTATAATCAAAGGTATCATCCACAAAAAATGGTAGATTGTAATGGTGACAAAAGCCAAGGACTTCCCGATACACATCCTTGTCCAATTGTTCCTCATATACTAATTGTCCCTGACGATAGGCCAATCCACCATTTAAGCCTATCACGAGTTGTTGACTCAATGGATCCCCTAAAAGGTCCAAGCAGTCCCGGTAAGAACGTGCAGAAGCAAAGGCAACTTCATGGCCAAATTCTTCTGCTCTCAATAAGACCTGTTTGATTTCATCATCGATTGTGACACCATCGAATGACAGAGTTCCATCTAAATCAAATACAAACTTCATCTTGTTCACACTTTCATTTTTTTAAGGCACGAACAGCTGCTTCGTAGGTCTGCTCCATCAGCATGGTGACGGTCATAGGACCAACTCCTCCTGGTACCGGGGTAATATGACTGGCCAAAGGGGCAACGGAGTCAAAATCGACATCCCCACACAATTTGCCATTCTCATCACGATTCATTCCGACGTCAATGACGACGGCACCTTCTTTCACGAAGTCTGCTGTTACAAATTTCGCACGACCGATCGCAACAACCAAGATATCTGCTCTTCTAGCAATTTTAGGCAGATGATGGGTCCGGGAATGGGTCAAGGTTACCGTCGCATTTTTAGCAAGGAGCAACTGCGCCATTGGTTTTCCAACGATATTGGAACGACCAATCACGACTGCTCGCTTCCCTTCTAGATCAATCCCGTACTCTTTGAACATCTCCATGATCCCAGCAGGAGTCGATGGCACCATGAGAGGATTTCCAGCCCATAAGCGTCCCATATTCAATGGATGAAAGCCATCCACATCTTTTGTCGGATCAATGGCTAAAAGGACTGCATCCGCATCGATATGCTTAGGCAGTGGCAACTGCACCAAAATCCCATGCCAAAGGGGATCTTGATTGTAGTGTTCGATCACTTCTAATAACTCAGATTGGCTGATGCTTTCAGGAAGTCGTCTCACTTCACTCCGAAAGCCTGCCGCAATAGCAGAACGCTCTTTATTTCTTACATAGATTTTGCTAGCTGGATTATCTCCTACCACGATTACAACGAGGCCAGGCACAACTCCTGTCTCTTCTTTTAATCGTGCTGTTTTCTTCGCAATCTCACCCTGTAATTTTGTAGCGAGCGCCTTCCCATCAATGATTGTCGTCATGTCAATTCTCTTTCTAGTCAAGTAATGAAAATAGTCCTCTCTATTATAGCAGATTTCAACTCTCAAACCTAACTGTTCCTGCTTAGAATTTCTTATAGACGAAAACTATAACCAGATGGACAAAAAATGAGCTTGAGACCACCCCAAACTCATCCACTCAGCTACTTAGTAAAGTAATTCATAAATTTCCATTGCAATTAAATCAATGCTATCAAATGTATAGGTTTCACGCGCTTTAACATCACGAAGTGTAAAGGTTGAACCTTCTTCTTCATTGTGGTTGTAGGCTACTTCAGCGACAACAACACCGTCACGTTCAAAATTACGTTTTAAGTTTCCACCGTCTTTTGTCATCGTCTCCAAACGGTTAATAATCCGTACTAAATGTGATTCCATTTTATTTCTCCTCTTTACTTTCTACTCTCCTATTTTATCATAAAAGAGAAAGCTCTTCCAATAAAAATTCACATTTTTCCTTTGATTTGCTCTCTTCTTCAATCCTTAGCGACATTCCGTAGCAAATTCTTGCAAACTTCTAGAATACTGATATAATGAAACTATAAATCTTTGACTATTTTTGACCTTTTAAAAATAGGCTCGTCTCTTGATGGAAAACCATCAAAAACCTACTGTGAGGTATGTATATGCTTTGTCAAAATTGTAAAATAAATGAATCAACCATCCATTTATATACAAATGTAAATGGACGTCAGCAGCAAGTAGACCTCTGTCAAAATTGCTATAAAATTATGAAAACAGACCCAAATAACAGCTTCTTGAAAGGCATGACCCAACGGAGTCAACTCACTGGAGATCCTTTTGAAGATTTCTTCAATAACCTTGGAAACTTCCAAAGTCCGCAAGAACCTCAAACCCCTCCAACTCAACCCGGAGGCAGTTATGGAGGTGGTGGCTACGGTCAAAACAATAACCGTGGCGACGGTCAAGAGCCTCGTCAAGCACGCCCTCAAAAGCCAAAAGGACTGTTAGAGGAGTTCGGCATCAATGTTACAGAAATTGCCCGCAAAGGGGATATTGACCCTGTCATTGGCCGTGACGAGGAGATTATCCGTGTCATCGAAATTCTCAACCGTCGAACCAAGAACAACCCGGTTCTGATTGGAGAGCCTGGGGTCGGAAAAACTGCCGTTGTGGAAGGCCTGGCTCAAAAAATCGTCGATGGCGACGTTCCTCATAAATTGCAAGGAAAAGAAGTCATCCGCCTAGACGTTGTGAGCCTCGTTCAGGGTACAGGCATCCGTGGTCAATTCGAAGAACGCATGCAAAAATTAATGGATGAAATTCGTCAACGCGAAGATGTTATCCTGTTCATCGACGAAATCCATGAAATTGTTGGTGCAGGATCTGCTGGTGAGGGCAATATGGACGCTGGAAATATCCTCAAACCAGCCTTGGCGCGCGGTGAACTCCAATTAGTTGGGGCTACTACCCTCAATGAATACCGTATCATTGAAAAAGATGCGGCCCTTGGAACGTCGGATGCAGCCCGTTAAGGTCGATGAGCCAACGGTTGAAGAAACCATCACCATCCTCAAGGGCATCCAGAAAAAATACGAAGACTACCACCACGTCCACTATACAGACGGGGCCATCGAAGCGGCAGCTATTCTGTCAAACCGTTACATCCAAGATCGCTTCCTGCCAGACAAGGCCATTGATCTGTTGGATGAAGCGGGATCTAAGATGAACCTGACCCTAAACTTTGTGGATCCAAAAGTGATCGACCAGCGCTTGATTGAAGCTGAAAACCTCAAAGCCCAAGCGACGCGCGAAGAAGACTTTGAAAAAGCAGCCTACTTCCGCGATCAAATCGCGAAATACAAGGAAATGCAAGGTCAACATATCACCGATCAAGAGACCCCTGTCATCAGTGAAAAAACTATTGAACACATCGTTGAACAAAAGACCAATATTCCTGTTGGCGATTTGAAAGAAAAAGAACAGTCTCAATTGATCAATCTGGCTTCTGATTTGAAAGCTCATGTGATTGGTCAAGACGATGCAGTAGATAAAATCGCGAAAGCCATTCGACGCAATCGTGTCGGCTTAGGATCGCCTAACCGTCCAATCGGAAGCTTCCTCTTTGTCGGACCAACTGGTGTCGGAAAGACCGAGTTGTCTAAACAATTAGCGATCGAGCTCTTTGGCTCTGCAGACAATATGATCCGCTTTGATATGAGCGAATACATGGAAAAACATAGCGTAGCGAAACTAGTCGGAGCTCCTCCGGGCTATGTTGGCTACGATGAAGCTGGACAACTAACGGAAAAGGTTCGTCGCAATCCTTACTCCCTCGTGTTATTGGATGAAGTGGAAAAAGCCCATCCAGATGTCATGCACATGTTCTTGCAAGTCTTGGATGATGGCCGTTTGACAGATGGTCAAGGCCGTACCGTCAGCTTCAAAGATACCATTATCATCATGACCTCTAACGCTGGAACTGGCAAAGCTGAGGCCAATGTTGGTTTTGGAGCTGCTCGCGAAGGTCGAACCAACTCTGTACTTGGAGAACTCGGTAACTTCTTTAGCCCTGAATTCATGAACCGTTTTGATGGCATCATTGAATTCCAACCTCTATCAAAAGAAAACCTTCTCCAAATCGTTACCCTCATGCTGGATGAAGTCAATCAACGTCTCGCACAAAATGAGATTCATCTGGATGTGACAGAGAAGGTCAAAGAAAAATTGGTCGATCTGGGATACGATCCAAAAATGGGGGCCCGCCCACTCCGTCGTACCATTCAAGATCATATCGAAGATGCTATTACCGATTATTACCTGGAACATCCAAGTGAGAAACAACTCAAAGCAGTCATGACCAGCAATGGAAATATTAGCATCAAAGCTGTTCATAAGACGGCTGAAAAGAAGTCATAATCATAATCAGTAAATGTACATTCAGAGACTGGAAAATCCAGTCTCTTTCTTTTTTCCCTCCAGATTTTTGCTAAAAAATATGATATAATGATGAAAAAATAAGAAAAGAGAAAACCATGACCATTCCAAGTTTTGGTAAAAAAAAACAAGATGTGACCTACGTCAATCGCTATGGTGTCTACGCTGTTATTCCCAATAAGGACACGGATCAGATCATCCTCGTTCAAGCTCCTAATGGAGCCTGGTTCTTACCAGGCGGGGAAATCGAGGCAGGTGAAGATCACTTGCAAGCTCTGAAACGGGAACTGATCGAAGAATTAGGCTTTACCGCTATTTTAGGACAATACTATGGCCAAGCAGATGAGTACTTCTATTCTAGCCATCGCGACACCTACTACTACAATCCTGCCTATATTTATGAAGTTGTAGACTATACAGAGGCTCAAAAACCACTGGAAGATTTTAACAATCTTGCTTGGTTTCCTGTAGATGAAGCTATTGAAAAACTCAAACGTGGCAGTCACAAATGGGGCATTGAACAGTGGAAAAATACCCACAAAAAATAAAGGAATTCTTTCACAAAAAATAAAAAAGTGCTATAATAAATGAAGATAGAGGTTAGGAGGAACTCATATGAAGCTCATTAATACCACAAATAGTCATGCTTTGCACTGGTCAAAAAGCCAACTTGCCAGCACTGACGCCTTGCTTTGTCGAGGTTTATTCCGCGGGCAATACCGATGTTGTTTTTACACAGGCCCCAACACACTATGAATTATTGATCAGTAACAAACACCGAGCTATTCGTGAAACTGAAGTAGAAAAAATTCGTGAGTTCTTTTTAAAACGTAAGATTGATCTTCAAATCATTGACCAATCCGCTATTAAAACCCTCTACTCCGATAAACTAATTGAAATTTCCTTTTCCAATTACAAAAGTAAGGCCAATTTGCCTTACTTTTTTTTATTTCCTAATGCATGAATTTATAGACCATTCTAGCCATTAAAAAAGAAGTTCCTTTATGGAACTTCTTTTAATGGCTTTTATTTATCTTCAAATCCTTCTGCGACTGCGTCCGCAAAGTTCTCTTCGACGATGCGTGCACAGTGATCACAGATGGTTGCGTGGTAGTGACGTTCAGCCGTTGTTGGATCGATGCGACGGCAACGGTCACAAACTTCACCAGCTGCACGTTCAACCGTGAAGGCTACATCTTCAAAGGTCACTGCACCTTCTGGAGCTGGTCCTTCTGCGATGGTCAACTCAGAAACAATCAAGAGTTGAGCAACATTGCTATCAACAGCTCCAAGAAGTGTTTTCACAACTTCATTTGGATAAACTGTCAAATGAGCTTCAAGTGATTTACCAATCACTTTTTCATTCCGCGCTTCTTCCAAGGCTTTTTGAGCTTGACCACGGAAGTCCATGAAGGCTGACCAAGTATCCAAGATTTCTTCTTGGTTGGCAAACGTTTCTGCTTCTGGTAATTCTGACAATTGAACGAAGTCTTCTGCTTCAAACTCAAGATAGGACCAGATTTCTTCAGCAGTGTGAGGAAGAATTGGCGTCAAGAGTTTCGTGATTTTCACAAGGATATCGTAGAAGACTGTTTGCATTTGACGGCGTTCGAGGGATTTAGCTCCTTCGATGTAAACAACATCCTTGGCAAAATCCAGGTAGAAGGCAGACAAATCAACGTTAATAAAGTTAACTAGCGCCTTGTAGATCGTCAAGAATTCGAAGTTTTCATAAGCGTCACGGATAGTCTTGACAAGCTGGTTAAAGCGAATGGTCATGTACTTGTCCACTGAACGAAGCTCGTCATAAGCAACTGCATCCTCAGCTGGGTTAAAGTCAGAAGTATTGGCAATCAAGAAACGAAGAGTATTCCGAATCTTACGGTAAGTCTCAGACACTTGGCTCAAGATATCCATTGAGATACGCACGTCATTGCTTGAGTCTACACTGGTTACCCAGAGACGCAAGATTTCAGCACCAAATTGCTTTTCAACATCACTTGGAGCAATGGTATTTCCAAGAGATTTAGACATCTTCTCACCTTTCCCATCCAAAGCGAAACCTTGAGACAAGATTTGTTTGTATGGTGCGACACCATGGTTCGCCACAGATGTGATGAGTGATGAGTTGAACCAACCACGGTATTGGTCTGAACCTTCTAGGTAGAGATCCGCTGGATATTTGAGTTCAGGACGGTTAACGACAACCCCATTCCATGATGAACCTGAGTCAAACCAGACGTCCATGATATCTGTTTCTTTTGTAAATTCACCATTTGGTGAACCTGGATGCGTAAATCCTTCTGGCAAGAGGTCTTTCGCTTCACGCTGCCACCAGATAATGGAACCATGCTCTTCAAAGAGTTGCGCTACATGTTCGATGGTTTCAGCCGTCATGATCGGTGTTCCATCTTCTGCATAGAAGATTGGAAGAGGCACACCCCAGGCACGTTGACGAGAGATGACCCAGTCACCGCGGTCACGAATCATGTTGTAAAGACGGACTTTCCCCCATTCTGAGTGGAACTTCACTTTTTCAATTTCGTCCAAGATATCTTGACGGAATTTCGATACTGAGGCAAACCATTGTGGTACTGCACGCCAGATGATTGGTTTTTTTCGTCCGCCAGTCAAATGGGTAGGAGTGAGAGATTTCTTCTTGAGCAAGGAGCAAATCTCCAAGTTTTTCGATAACCGTTGGAACAACCTTGTCATAGAACTGACCTGCAAAGTCAGGACCAGCATTCTCCATCATGATTCCGCGTTCATTAACAGTAACAGCAACTTCGAGGCCATTGGCAATCCCTACATTGTAGTCATCCTCACCAAACCAGGAGCAGTATGGACGATACCAGTACCTGAATCAAGGGTTACATGCTCACCAAGGATCACCAATTCATCCACTTCCGGATCCCATGGGTGTTCTGTCACGATATGGTTCAATTCTTTCCCTTGGTACGTCGCAAGGACTTCAGCATTTTCCCAACCGAATTTTTCAGAAAGGCTTGGCAAGAGCTCAGATGCTACGACATACTTGCGGTCAGATCCAGCAGGTTTCACTACGACATAATCAAACTCTGCACCTACCGTCAATCCACGAGATGCTGTAACCGTAAATGGAGTTGTTGTCCAGACAACGATGTAAGTGTCTGTATCTAGGACACCCTTACCATCTTTAACTTTGTTAGCATAGTAAAGAGACGTTGATACCAAATCATGGTATTCAATCTCTGCTTCCGCAAGGGCTGACTCAGAAGACCAAGACCAGTAAACTGGCTTAGCCCCACGGTAGATATAGCCTTTATTGGCCATTTCACCAAAGACGCGGATTTGCGCTGCTTCATAGTCAGGCGTCAAGGTTACATAAGGATGATCCCAATCACCTGAAACACCTAAGCGTTTAAAGTCTTCGCGTTGTTTATCTACTTGAGAAAGAGCGTATTCACGGCAGAGTTTCAAATACTCAACCAAGTCCATTTCTTTACGTTTCACACCTTGTTTAGCCAAGACTTGCTCAATTGGCAAACCATGGGTATCCCAACCTGGAATATAAGGGGCGTAAAATCCTGACATAGACTTAGAACGAACGATGATATCTTTTGAGATCTTGTTCATAGCATGTCCAACGTGGATATTTCCGTTAGCATAGGGAGGGCCATCATGAAGGGTAAAATGCGGTTTTCCTTCATTCAACTCTTGACGGCGTTGATACAATTTTGCATCTTCCCATTCTTTTTGCCAAACTGGTTCCTTCGTTGGAAGCCCAGCCCGCATTGGAAAGCTGTTTTCCCAAGATTCAATGTTTCTTTGAGTTTCATTATGTCTCCTTATTGATTTAAAAGCTATAAAAAAAACACGAGCATCCTAAAAAGGACGATTGCTCGTGGTACCACCTTTGTTCGAGAAGTCGCAAGCGACCTTCTCCTCTCATCCCGTAACGAGGGAAACGTCCGTTCTTACTCAAGGGTTCAGAACGAATACTGTAAAAGGATCATCCATTAAGAGGGAGTGCAGATCTTCCACCATCATCTGCTCGCTAGACCTATCATTAATGGACCTGTTTTTACAAAATTATAAAATATTGACAGATTCACGATTTGCATCATCTTCTGGTTGAACAGTTTCTTCAACCTCAACGACTTCCTCATTTTCATGACGAGCGTGCTCTGCTTCTTCTAAAGCGGATTGAACTTTTTCATTCAAACCTTCAAACGCTTGTGTTGCACCCAATTCTAAATTAGCGACTTCGATGCGTTTTTTTGCAATTCTTCGATTTCAGCTGGAGAGAATTGACGAGTCAAATCAATGTTATCATCTTCTGTATGATGATGGTGAACTGATTCACCCAAAGCTTTCTCCACAATTTCACGGAAAGCTTCATCACTTGTTTGAATGTACATAGCTGTTGGACGAAGAATTTCATCCCATTCAGGTGTATCGATAATGCTCAATTGGCTTTCGATGGTTGATTTCAAACGTTGATGGAAGACGCGTGTCTTGTTCTTCAATTCCTCTGTTTCAACGGCAACCTTCTTGGCATTATCCGTTGCATGACGAAGGATTTCATTTGCTTTTTGTTTTGCTTCATCTACTAAGTGCTGTGCATCTTGTTCAGCTTGACGAACAATATTTTCAGAACGTTCGTTAGCTGCTTGTTTGACACGTTCCGCAGTATCTTGTGCAATCAAAACAGATTGACTCAATGAATCTTTCATTTCATCAAAATAGTTTAAGCGTTCTTCAAGAGCTTGAATTTTTGATTCTTGATCATGATTTAAACGAACAAGATCTTCATAATCGCGAACAACGATATCTAGGAATTCTTCTACTTCGTTCGCATCATACCCTCTAAATTTAACGCCAAAAGTTTTATCTTTAATTTCTAAAGCAGTAAGAGCCATAACTCCTCCTCATTTTTTACTTAAGAGTACTTCAACAGTTACTTTATATTTTCCACTTTTTGAAATACCATTTTCAGAAACAATTTTAAGACGCCCAAAGCGTCGGACACTGACTAAATCATTCAGACCTACAGCATAGCTAACATTGGAAGTAGTCGCATAGTTAACTTTCACTAGACCAGAACTAATCAACTGACTAGCTTGTGAGCGCGAAAGCTTGAAGGTCCCAGCAATCACCTTATCTAACCGATAACTCGACACGAGAATATCTCGCTGCTGGCTTTCTTCCTCTACGATCATTTGTTCAGATAGAGGAACTTCCCTCAGCTTAACAGGTACCTGAGAAATTTTCTGGATGTGATCCATGAAATAGTGAACAAAACGCTGTTCAACAAATACTTGGATCTTTCCTTCACTCGTCAGAATATCTCCAAAGGACTTGCGCTCCACACCTAATTGGTGAACAATGGTCCCCAGTACCTGGGAATGGGTCAAGTGATGAAATTTTGAAGCATAGACCATTTCCAATAAGGCCAGATCAAAGTCACTTGGATCCAATTGGTAATAATCCGGAGCAACAATAACCTTAGCATACTCCATTTTCTGCTCATCACTGGAAGCAAAGACCTGTAATTGGTAGCTTGCCGCGACATTTCGTAAAATAGTGACCTGATGAGGGTTTAAAAAACCCGTCACCTCAACAGAATAGCGTTCCACCACTCTTTCAGACAATTCAATACAGCGATCAATGAATTCGTGATCTTCGCGATTGAAATGTTGGTAAATCTCTGTCTGTCCCATCGTATTCTATCCAATCAAAAGTAGGAACAAGCGGGCTAATAACTGATTCATCAAGTTCAAGACCAAAAGTGCTACTAGAACTGTAAAATCCAAGCCCCCAAACTGCAATGGTAACTTTCTAAAAAGGCTCAAAAATGGTTCAACTAGGCGGTGAACCATTTGTCCAAGAGTACTCTGAGGTGCCCCAGGGAACCAAGATAGTAAGGCATAGATGACAAGAATGATGGAATAGATTTGAATGATATTTGATAAGTATTGAAAGATAACCATCTTAACGATTACGTTTCATATCATAGTCAAATTCTGTCACTTCCACATCATTTGGAAGGCGGATATCTTCAATGTTAACGACTACATTAATTGGAGTCAACAAGTACATGGTACTTGCAACACGACGAAGATTTCCTGCTAAAACATAACGAGCCCCATCCAAATAATCTAAACAACGACGTGCTTGTACTTCAGTCATATATTGGAAGTCAATCAAGATACTCTCATTAGATAGTAATAGATCAACAATTTCAGTCGCTTCCTCGTATTTGCGGGGATAGCGTACATCAATGGTAATCTTTTCATCTGTATTCGCACGATTAGCAGCCAATTCACGTTGACGTTCATGCAAGCGAGTAATATTTTCAGATGTATTTCGTTGTTGAAACAGGTTCCTTCACTGCCGCTGTAGACACTGGATTCGTAACAGGTGCCACAGGAGTCGGTTTTGGTTTTACTGGTTCTCTTTGACTAATCTGCGGACGTGGAGAAGTCACTTGAGGAGTCGGCTGTGGCTGTGGAACTGGTTGTGTTTCCGCCCCAGCTGCTTTTGCCTCATGAACTTCTACTTCTTCACCGTCTTCTGTGAAGTAGTCAATAAAGTTGTTAAATTTATCTTTTAATGACATAGTTCTTTCCTATTTAAAAAATGATGTCCCAATTCTAACATAAGTCGCTCCGTTCGCAATGGCTACTTCAAAGTCACGACTCATACCCATACTTAGTTCTGAAAAAGGCATATTTTTTAATTGTTTCTTTTCTAGTTGTTTCTGAAGTTGGTGAGTTTTTGAAAAAATATCCTGCAACTCTTCTTGACTAGCCTCAAAAGGAGCCATCGTCATTAAACCAACAATTTCAATTTTGTCCAACTGTGCGATTTCCGCTAAAACATCATCCAGTTCATCGGGTGCAAATCCATGCTTACTTTCTTCACCAGAAATGTTCACTTGGAGGAAACACTTGATTGGGTGTTCTGCTCGCTTTTGAATTTCTTGAGCCAGCTTCACCGAATCCAAGGCATGAAAGTAATCGACGAGATTGATCACGTCTTTTACTTTCCGCCGTTGGAGGCTCCCAATCAAGTGCCAAGTGAGGTCATACTCTTTTAAAGCTTGATACTTTTCTAGGAATTTATCGACACGATTTTCACCGATATGTTGGATACCTGTTTTCACCAGTGCTTCTGTTGTAGCAACATCCACATACTTGGTGACAGCTATCACATTAACTTGATCTTGACGGTTAGCTTTGTTTCTTGCTGTTTCTACTTGTTGCCGAACAAGATCAGCATTCTCTACCAGGTTCATGATTAACGATTCCGGAAGAATGGTGGTGTTTCCAATTCATCATCATCTGAAGATGAATCTACGTAACGATCAACTTGATGTGTTGATGTTGGTTCAGTTTGGCGAACGATATTCTCACGACGAATATCCCAATCACCAAAGGCTGAGCCACGGTTTGGTTCTACCGCTGGACGACTTGGAGTTGTTGGTAATTCAACATCTTGTTTCAAATCAAATTCGCGGTCAAATGGTGCAGCTTGTGGACGTTGTTCACGTGGCCCTGTTTTATAAGGACGTTGTGAGGAAGCAATTCCGCTAACGCGTTCTACCTTATCTTGACGGACACCAGTTGCAACAACTGTCACGCGGATTTCATCTTTAAGAGATTCATCAATAGATGTACCCAACCAGATGTTCACTCCGTGACCTGCAGCTTGGTTCACAATTTCTGAAGCTTCTTCAGCTTCGATCAATGTCATATCCAAACCACCTGTTACGTTGACGATCACGTCTTCTGCACCATCAATTGTAGTTTCAAGAAGTGGAGAGTAAATGGCTTTTACGAGTACTTCGATAACGCGTTCTTCACCGCTACCAACACCAATACCCATGAGGGCATTTCCTTTGTTTTCCATAACAGTCTTCACGTCTGCAAAGTCAAGGTTGATCAATCCAGGACTTGTGATCAAGTCAGTGATCCCTTGAACACCTTGACGAAGAACGTTATCTGCTTCACTCAAAGCTTCAAGAAGCGGTGTCTTCTTGTCTACAATTTCAAGCAAGTTGTTATTAGAAATAATCAACAAGGTATCTACATGCTCGCGAAGTTCGTTGATCCCTTCAATAGCAAAGTTGCCACGTTTTGAACCTTCAAACCCGAATGGACGAGTCACAACGGCTACTGTCAAAGCACCTACAGCTTTGGCAATACGAGCAATGACTGGTGCAGCACCTGTACCAGATCCTCCACCCATCCCTGCAGTGATGAAGACCATATCTGCACCTTGCAAAGCTTCTGTTAATACTTCTTCGCTTTCTTCAGCCGCCTTACGACCAACTTCAGGTTGACCTCCAGCACCCAATCCACGAGTCAATTTTGGACCCAATTGGATAACTGTTTCAGCTTTTGCACTTGAAAGTGCTTGAACATCTGTATTAGTCGCGATGAATTCTACACCGGCAACGCCTTCGTCAATCATACGATTGATGGCGTTTCCGCCACCGCCACCGACACCGATTACTTTAATTACTGCACCTTGTGCATCGCTGTGTCAAATGAAAATGTCATAAATACTTACACTCCTTAATCAAACATATTACCGATCAAATTTTTTTCATTCGGTCTGTGAATGTAGTTTTTGGTTCTTGTTTGCTATCATTGCTTGTCGCTGGAATTCCTTGAGCATCCACTGGAGATTCAATTTTCTCAGCATTGTATGCAGGTACTACCGGTTGTGCTGGAGTAGCAGGTTGTGGTTGTACTTGTGGTTGCACAGGACGATCAAATTGAATCGGTTGTTGACGCAAGACTTCGTCTCCATGAACCGCAGCTTGAGCAATAATATCCACATCTGTCAAATTGCCTGCATATTCAGACAAGCTAATCACATGGGCGAAAGCTGGATTGCGAATTCCAATTTGATTTGGAACAAACAATTTCACATTTACACCAAAGACTTCTTGAGCCAATTCTTCAACACCAGGAAGGATCGCACCTCCACCGATAATCACAATACCACCAGGAAGATCCAACAGATGTCTTCTCTCAAGGTCTTGCTTGATTTGCTCAAAGATGTGTTTAATACGTGCTGAAATGATTTCAGCTAAGTACTTCTCTGTAACTTCAACCGGCTCTACTTCACCGATGACTTCTACATGGAAGACTTCGTTCCCAGCAGATGGTACATAAGCTTCACCGTAGTTGAACTTCAAGCCTTCTGCCAACTTTTGAGAAGTCTTCAATACTTTAGAAATATCTTTGGTAACGTAATCGCCACCTTCTTGGTAGATATTTGTAAATTGAAGTTCTTGATTTCGAACAGATGCCACTGTTGTTTGGCCACCACCTAGATCAATCACCGTTGCTCCGAATTCACGTTCACCTTCGTTCAAGACTGTTTTGATCATAGCAAGTGGGGAAATGATGATATTTTCAACTTGCAAGCCTGCACGTTCAACGGTTTTACGCAAATTGTGCAAGATTGTACGAGGTCCTGTATATAGAAGGCCACGCATTTCAAGTCGGATCCCCATCATTCCGCGTGGATCACGGATTCCTTGGAAACCATCAACTGTGAATTCCTCAGGAATGAAGGTGATTACTTCACGATCCGGTGTCATGCTTTTTGTGAGTGCAGATTTGACAACATTTTCAACATCTGCATCTGTGATTTCTTTTGAATCACTTGTGACTGGAATCATTCCTTGAGTTGCTTCGATTTGTAGTAAGTTTGCAGGCAACCCAACATTGACTAGATTGATTGAAATCCCTGCTTTTTCTTCAGCTTGGCTGATTGCATTTTTAATTGCATTTGAAGCAGCTTCGATATCTACTATAATTCCATCTTTGACGCCAGCACTTTTCGCATTGCTGACTCCAATTACATTCATTTCTCCATTGACATGTTCTGCCACCAATACTTTTATTGAACTAGTACCGATATCTAAACCTGTAAAAAAGCCGTCTCTAGCCATTACACCAGTCCTCTCTCTTTATTTGTTTTCACTTTACATCTATTTATAGCCCTTTTAGTTGGAACTATCCAAACTTCATTATATCACAAAGAAGCCTAAAATGGACATTTTTTCTTCAATTATTTGAGATAATTTATGGGCTTACTCATTCCCAGAAGAATTCTCTCCTTCTGGATTCTGTTCTTGGCTTGCTTCCTCAGAATGTTCTTCTTGATTTTCTGTACTTTCAGCCTTTTCTTTTTCAGCTTGCTCTTTGGCATCTGCAATGGATTGTTCACTATAGCTGAAGACTCCAGCCTCCATATCAATGGTGGAATCATCGTCTAATTGCTTACTGATCGCCTTATAATAAGGAAGCTTGCGGGTAATTTGGGAAACAGGCACCAAGATTTTATTATCGTTTTTCATGGTAATGGTTATCAGATCTTTCGTGACCTTGCTCGGTGTCAGATCAACCGAAACAATTTTATCCGTAATGGAAGAAGAAATAGACTTCATTTCTTGGACAAATTGTCTAACCAATTCTCGATCTGAGAATTTCAAACTAATATAGGAGGACGGCAATTCTGAAGCTGGAGTTACTGTCTCCACCACTTCTCCATTTTCCAACACTGGATAGTGGTCTTCTCCGGTCACATAATAAGCAACCACTTTGTGTTCCACGACATTGACTTTAAAGGTCACTGGGAATTGATAATTCATGTGAACCTCTTTAATCCATGGACTAGCCGTTTTCATATTTTGTTCATAGACCGATTTATGAAGGAAGGTCGTCAGAGTATAATCTTCTTCTTTGATGTGACTTTGTTCATACAATTGTTTCTGATCAACCGCTTTGTTCCCTGAAAATTCAATCACTTTCTGTGTGGATAAGGGGCTTAAAAAATAGATTGAGAGAAGCGCGACGATCGAGCTGATGCCGATAACAGGAAGGGCACGATAGATGTGGCGTTTTGCCACTGCCGGTTCCTTCTTTGGTTTTTTCGTCTTCAAGCCTTTAAAAAATGAAGTTTTTTTCTCTTGCTCCTCTGAAGGACCTAGCTCCTCTACAGCCGGATCATCCTCTTCTCCTTCTGAACTTTCTCCATCTGCTTCTGGATCCTCTTCGGCCTCAGATTCATCTTCCTCTTCAGACTCTTTTATTTCGTCAGATTCTTCCTCTGAGACAGAAGCTTTCTCTTTTTCTGAAAGGTCTTCGTCTTCTTTTGCTTCTTCGCTTTCAGTTTCCTCTGTTTCGGCTTCTTTCGCTTTTTCAAGCGCTTTTTTTTCTAAATATTCTTTGTTTCTTTTTTGCCAGGCTGACAATTCTGTAATTTTGTCATCCGTTGGCGTTTTTTTATTGTCGTCCGTCATCTTTTCCCTTACTGATATCTTTTTGAAGCAGGCCATAAAAATCGTCTAGTGAAAGGAGTTCTGTCGATTTTTCCATTGCTTGGTGGTAGACTTGGCTTTGCTTCAACATTTCTTGAATGGTTTCATTAAAGGTTTCGAGTGTCAATTGATCTTCCTGCAATTGCTCTGCATAACCTTTATCCACAAAATATTGGGCATTTTCAATCTGATCGCCACGGCTGGCTTCTTTCCTAGTGGTACTATCAAATGGAGTTTGTTCATAGCTAAGAGTTCAAATAAGGTATTGGCTCCACCTCTAGTCACCACTAAATCAGCCTTCTGGAGCATGGGCAAATACTGATCCGTTACATAATCCACTCGATACAAACCGCCCTCAGCCTGATTCAATGTTGAATCGCCTGTCAAATTGATGATATTGTAGTGGTGCAAGATCTCTGCTTGATACTCTGTCACAAATTCATTAAAAACACGCGCACCAGCTGATCCTCCGACAAAGAGAAGAGTCGGCAACTCTTTTCGAAAACCTTTTGTTTTTTCTTCTAAAACTTCTGAAGTCGGCGGAATATGATCTGTGACCTTGGTTACTGCACCGATATGCTCACTCTTTGTCAAACCATGTGCTTGCTCAAAAGTCGTGTACATCTTGGTGGCGAATTTATAAGCAATTTTATTGGCCAATCCCATAGAAAGATCGGACTCATGGATATAGACAGGGACACGCGTGAGTCTAGCTGCGATCACTGGTGGCACCGAGACAAATCCCCCTTTTGAGAAGAGAACTTGTGGACGCACACGAAGCAGGATTGCAATGGACTGGAGCGTTCCCCAAGCTACCTTGAACACATCCATCATATTTTGGAAAGAGAAATAGCGACGCAATTTCCCCGTTGCAATTGAATGGAAGCGTACGTCTAAGCCAGACTTTTTGATCTCTTGGTATTCGATTCCTTTTTTGTCTCCAATATAATGGACTTCCCATCCATCTTCGATAAATTTTGGAATCAAGAGGAGATTAAGGGTCACATGTCCCACGGTTCCCCCACCAGTAAACATTATTTTTTTCATCTTATTTCAACCTTTTTACTGTAGCAAGGAATTCATCCCCACGCACTTCAAAATTCGGATACATATCCCAGCTAGCATTGGCAGGACTTAGTAGGACAACATCGCCAGGGCTAGCCAAGTCGAAGGCTTTCTTTGTCGCATCTGCTACATCTGCCGCATCGACATAAGGGACGCCTGCTTTATCGGTTGCGCGTTTCACTCGAGGAGCTGATTCCCCGAGAATCACCATTTCCTTTAGGCCAGTAATGTGAGGCACTAATTCATCAAATTCATTGCCACGATCGAGCCCTCCTGCAATCAAGATCACCTTGCTGTTATCAAAACCAGAAAGGGCTTTTTGTGTCGCCAAAATATTGGTCGACTTACTGTCATTGTAGAATTTGACACCTTGAATTTCATCCACATATTGTAGGCGGTGTTTTACACCCCCAAAGGCTGACAAGGTTTCTTTAATGACCTCATTCTCCACACCACGGACTTTTGCAACAGCAATCGTTGCCAAGGCATTCTCTACATTGTGACTACCTGGAACACCCAGTTCATCTGCACGCATAACAACTTCTCCCTTAAACTTGAGAAGTCCATCTTCTAAATAAGCACCGTCCACCTTTTCGACCGTTGAAAATGGAAGGACCCTTGCCTTGGTTTTTGTAGCGAGTTCCTTGGCCAGGTCTTGGTTGAAGTTCAAGACAATGACATCTTTTTCTGTCATATTCTTTTGAAGATTCCATTTGGCAGCTACATAATTTTCAAAAGAACCATGATAGTCGATATGGGTTGGCATGAGGTTGGTAATCACTGCAATCTCTGGATGGAAGGCTTCAATTCCCATCAATTGGAAAGAAGACAATTCCATGACCAGAACATCCTTTTCAGTCGCTGTTTGTGCAACTTGGCTAGCTGGAAAACCGATATTTCCAGACAATAGACCACCTTGGCCGGCAGCCGTCAAGACTTCCCCGATCATGGTTGTCGTCGTCGTTTTTCCGTTTGATCCTGTAATCCCAATAATTGGCGCATCCGAAATCAGATAGGCCAATTCTACTTCAGTAAGGACTGGAATGCCTTTTTCAAGCGCTTTTTCGACCATCGGGTTAGAATAAGGGATCCCTGGATTTTTGACCATGACTGCAAAGTCTTCATCCAACAATTCCAGAGGGTGACCTCCTGTCACGACTTTAATCCCTTCTTCCAGTAAACTTTGTGCTGCTGGATTTTCTTCAAAAGGTTTGCCATCATTGACGGTCACAATCGCTCCTAAGCGATCCAACAAACGAGCAGCTGACTCGCCGGACTTAGCCAAACCCAACACAAGAACCTTTTTATTTTCAAATTGTTTCACAAATTTCATGATTTCTTCGCTCCATTTTTATCACTCTCTATTTTACCTTTTTTTAGCAAAATTAAAAAGCCCAAAGACAGAAAAAGAAACAACATCCGATTAAATCCATTCAACTGATGTTATTTCTCATTCTTATACCTCTATCTATTTCACTAACTATCTAAGAGGCATTCCTAGTTTAATTTCTGCTTTGTTACAAGGTTCTTTTGTTTTTTATGAAGTATAGACAGACTCCTCTAAACTCATTAGATTCCTTGAGATAAGCCTTGTAAATAGCTTGTTTCAGTTTCTGACAATCCTCAACTATACCCCATTCCTATATTGTCTAGACGATAGAGAACATCAAATCTACTCTGCTTAGATTTTTTTAAAGGTGTCCCTTGTAGAATCTATCTTTCATCAAAAGAAAAGTTGAGGTTAAAGGATATTGCAGGCATATAAGAGCTTTCAGGCATCATATATACATAGAACTTTGCTCTTGTATCATCCCATCGTCCATGATTGTTAAAGGCAACTAGATAATCCCATGAGTAGGACAATTCATGCGAATTGGTAGGATAACCTCAATCATCTAAGGCTAGATCAATAAAGAAAACGTAAACCATTATTATTGGCTTCGACTCCTACAGTCCGAGTCAAACAACACCCACCGAAAAGTAATAAGTGATTACTTACCGGTAGGTGTTGTCTATATTAGAAATGAAAGTTAAAGCTCCGTCTACTCTAGCCCGTCTTTCTTTTCTATATTTCTTGGCAAAAAATTTTAGGGATGATCAATAAGAAGCAAATCAGCGGAATCCGTCTCCCATTCTGTTTTTTCAGAGAGTGGAATCATAATCCGTTTTTTCACCTCTAAGGTTGCAGCATCAAATTCGACAATGGTCCCCATTTCTTTAGTGGAAGCTTTTGCTGGAGTTGCTAAGACTACGACCTTATCATCCGTATAACAAACTTTTTGGACTTTTAGACCTTTATCACTAAAAAGCTTGATAAAATCAGTTCCGGATAAATCTTTTTCCGAAACAAGTTTTAAGTCACTTGTATATTCTAGCAATCGATGATCTGATGTCACAAAGCGAAAGTGATTATGAATAGGATAAGCAGTGAGGACTCTCTCAGCTTCAAAGGTCTCTTCGCTTACTTCTAACGTCTCTGGATCAACACTTGTCAGGCTAATTTTATTTTTCTTTTCCTCTCGCTTCTCCTCATCATCAAAGCGAGTAAATTTAGGATTCCCAACGGTTATCACTTTCCCGTCTACCAATAAAAGTTCCTGAAAATCAGACTGAGACGGATCCTGCAATTCAATAAACTCAAATTCGTTCTTTTCCTCATCTAGGTAGAGAAAACGCATATCATCACCAACTAAATCAAATCCTGTAACAAAAATTTTTGAATTGACTTCGATTCCTTTATCAAGGCTCAGATCAACCTCTGGTGACAGTACCTGCTTGTTTTTAGAGTTGGTGTAGCGGATGCGACTTCGCAACACACCTACCTTCCCATCCTCCACAGATAATCCTTCAATCGGCCCTTTCTGTCCCTTTGAAACAAATCGAACAGAATAGGTAGTCGAACCCATAGAGAAAATTTGACTTGGATAAACGAAATAAGTAGAAGGGGACTTGAACACCAAATGAGGTCTAGTTCCAAAAGAGTAGGCATAGAGTTCATTTCCTTTTTGGAAAAGCGTACCAACATTATACCCTTTTAGAGAATATTCTTTTTGTTCTCCTTTTTTGTCAATGAAAAAAATCTTCGTTAGGATATCCCTTTTGCCCTTTGGGCGATAGGAATAAAAGCTAACAGCATAGTCATACTGTGAAAACTCGTCAGAAGATTTTTTTGGTATAGAGTTCCAACTACAAGATCCTAAGAGTAAAACACTAATCCCACCAAGAATCAGAAACAGATTTCGAATCATTTTTGATTTCATCTCTATTCCCTCCTTATTTCTTTCCTTTATTATACCCTTAGCACAATCAATTAGCAAACCGATCAAGGTGTGCTCCTTTTTCATTGTTTGAAGTACTTTTTGGCTCATACCAAAGAAAAAAGAGTTACAAAAGAGAAGAATTTCCCTTTTATAACTCTAACGATTTATATTGAGCTTCTACTATTTCCGTTTTTTTAACTCGGTTGGTAATCTTGAAATATCCACCAAAGCCAGGTAGCCAACGAAGGCTAGTAAGGCGCCGACAAAAAACTCAGATGGTAATTGGAATATCTGAAAAACAGCGAGACAGGTTAATACGATAATCGAGACGATCAAAATAACCAATACCACACTATCTAACGTGCCACGAATGCTTTTTGGTGTCATAAAAAGGTAAAAAAGGAGAATCAAAATTCCTAAGATAAAATAGACCATTTTGTTTCTCCTTTCTTTCCGTATTATTCAGCAGCTGCTGATTTTTTCTTTTTATTTGCTTTTTCGCGTTCTGCTTTGTTCAAGATTTGTTTCCGCAAACGGATAGATTCAGGTGTTACTTCCATGTACTCATCGTCGTTCAAGAACTCAAGAGATTCTTCCAAGGTCAAGATACGAGGAGTCTTGATAACCGCTGTTTGGTCCTTAGTAGCGGAACGAACGTTGGTCATTTGTTTGGCTTTCGTAATGTTTACGGTCAAGTCGTTCTCACGAGAGTTTTCCCCGATGATCATTCCTTCGTAAACTTCTGTACCTGGATTGACAAAGATCGTACCACGTTCTTCGATAGACATGATGGAGTATGTGGTTGCTTTCCGTTATCGATTGAAACAAGAGCACCACGGTGACGTCCACCGATTTCTCCTGGAATCACTGGCAAGTATTGGTCAAAGGTGTGGTTCATGATTCCGTAACCACGTGTCATTGACAAGAACTCTGTTGAGTAGCCAATCAAACCACGAGCAGGAACTAGGAAGACCAAACGAGTTTGACCATTTCCTGTTGCAATCATATCCAACATTTCACCTTTACGTTCAGAAAGGCTTTGGATAACAGATCCTTGGTATTCTTCTGGTGTATCGATTTGCACGCGCTCAAATGGTTCACATTTAACACCATCGATTTCCTTGATGATAACTTCTGGACGAGATACTTGCAATTCGTATCCTTCACGACGCATGGTTTCGATCAAGATAGACAAGTGCAATTCCCCACGTCCTGAAACTGTCCATTTATCAGGTGAGTCAGTCGGGTCAACACGAAGAGAGACGTCTGTTTGCAATTCCGCTTGCAAGCGTTCTTCAACTTTACGAGAGGTCACCCATTTTCCTTCGCGACCAGCAAATGGTGAGTTGTTAACCAAGAAGGTCATTTGTAGCGTTGGTTCATCGATGTGAAGGATTGGAAGAGCTTCAACTGCGTCTGTCGGTGTGATCGTTTCTCCAACGAAGATATCTTCCATTCCAGAGATAGCGATCAAATCACCCGCTTTAGCTTCTTGAATTTCACGACGTTCCAAACCAAAGAAACCAAAGAGTTTGGTAACACGGAAGTTCTTAGTCGTTCCATCCAATTTAGAAAGGGTTACTTGGTCCCCAACTTTTACAGTACCACGGAAGACACGTCCGATACCGATACGTCCAACGAAGTCGTTGTAATCAAGCAGGGATACTTGGAATTGAAGTGGCTCATCTGAGTTATCAACTGGGGCTGGGATGTGATCAATGATGGTATCAAAGATCGGTGCCATTGTGTGCTCTTGATCAGCTGGATCATCTGAAAGTGAAGAGGTTCCGTTGATCGCTGATGCATAAACAACTGGGAATTCCAATTGGTCGTCATCCGCACCCAATTCGATGAAGAGTTCAAGAACTTCGTCTACAACTTCTTCTGGACGAGCAGATGGTTTATCGATTTTGTTGACTACAACGATCGGAACAAGATCTTGTTCCAAGGCTTTTTTTCAATACGAAACGCGTCTGAGGCATGGTTCCTTCATAGGCATCAACGACCAATACAACCCCATCGACCATTTTCATGATCCGTTCCACTTCTCCACCGAAGTCCGCGTGTCCTGGTGTGTCCATGATATTGATTCGAGTTCCGTTATAAGCAACGGCTGTATTTTTAGCAAGGATAGTGATCCCACGTTCTTTTTCAAGATCGTTTGAGTCCATTGCACGTTCTTGCAATTCTTTACGTTCATCCAAGGTGTGCGATTGTTTCAACAATTCGTCTACCAAGGTTGTTTTACCATGGTCAACGTGGGCAATGATCGCAACGTTACGAATATCTTCTCTTAATTTTGTCATGATTTCCTCTATAAAATTTTAAATAATATTTCTAACTGAACAATTATACCACAGTCCTATCTAAAAAACACAGTTCAGCTAGTTGTAAATGTTTTCATCTTCATTTCTTTTCTCCGACTCGATTTCCTTTTCTTTTCATGATACACTAATGATAAGACTTACAGAAAGAGGCTCCCATGAGATTAGATCAATTGATGGCAGACCATCAGTACGCTCGCAAAGACATCAAACAACTTCTGGTTCGAAGGCAAATCTTGGTCGATCACCTACCAGCTCAAAAACTATCCCAAAACATCGACCCTGGACTCCAACAAATCCAAATAGGGGATCGGATCATTCAAGAACCGCGTCACCACTACTACATGCTCCATAAACCAATCGGGGCCGTGACCGCCAAAAGAGACGCCCACCATCCAACGGTGATCGATCTAGTGGACCCTCAGCAAGAGTACCCAGACCTCTATCCTCTTGGCCGCCTCGATCGCGACACCAGTGGTCTGCTCCTCGTCACAGATAATGGTCCCTTAGGCATTCAACTGCTCCATCCTCAATACCATGTGGAGAAGGTCTATGAGGTAGAAGTCAATGGTCCGCTCTATGCAGCCCACATAGAGCAATTTCAGAATGGGATTTCATTCACTGACGGCCCTCTCTGCAAGCCTGCCTCCTTGACCATTCTAGAAAGCCACCCCAGCTACAGCAAGGCCCAGGTCCGGATCTCAGAAGGAAAATACCACCAAGTGAAAAAGATGTTTTTAGCCATAGGGGTCAAAGTAATGACCTTAAAACGCTTGTCTTTTGGTCCCTTCACCTTGGATCCTCAGTTAGCACCTGGCGAAAGCCGACCTTTGAATGAGGTAGAGCTCACATGGGTCAAAGACCTCCTTGAAAAAACGAGATAAAAAAGCTCTAACCACACATTTGGTGCAGTTAGAGCTCTTTTTTATTAGGCGTCTTTTTTCACTTTCCCATTCCAAGAATCAAGACCATAAGACAAGACATAAATGTCTGTATAACCTTTTTTCTTGAGAAAGAGAGCCGCATTGGTTACACGCGAACTACGGCTATTTTCATAGAGCAAAATTGGTTTATCTTGCGCAAGGCTGAAAGACTCAATTTCAACTGAGTAGAAGGAATGTTGCGTGCTCCTAAAATATGCTTGGCATGAAACTCAGCTGGCTCTCGCAAGTCAATCAACTGCCCTTTACGAATCAGCTCTTCAAAGGTTGCATTATCCACAAATTTAGCAGCTTTACGGATGCGGAAATAATTAAACGCCATCCATCCAAACACTCCTAAAATAACCAACCAAAAAATGATATTTCCCATCACTCTACCTCACTCTTTTTCAAAAATTCTAATTCTTGCTTGTGTTCTCTTCTTAAAACGGTATCGGCTTCTAAATAATCGAGCCGCTCCATCAGGCCTGCATCATAAAGACGTTGAAGCTCAATTTTCATCAATTCGATGTCATAGAGGCGCTTCCCTACGTAAATGATGATTCCAAAACGTTTTAAAAATTGTTGAACATCATACAGGTTTTTCATGTTCATTATTGTATCAAATTTAGAAAGGCTTTACAAGATTTTCAAGTAAATGATGACATTTTTTCGATTGCTTTACGAATAAATAAGTATGATCAACTTTTATTTTTTTACCATCGGTACTTGTATCGCCTCTTTTTTGGGACTAGTTGTCGATCGTTTTCCAAACCAATCCATTCTCACTCCTCGCAGTCATTGCGATCAATGCCAGCACGTCCTTGGAGTTTGGGACCTCATCCCTATCCTCTCGCAACTCCTGCATCGCTTTCGCTGTCGCTATTGTCATCAGATCTACCCATTTTGGTACTGCCTTTTTGAGGTCTGGAGTGGCCTGCTCTTTTTAGCCTGCGCCAATGGTTACCTTTCCCTGCCTCAACTTCTAACACTACTGGGAGCTGCCGTTTTAGCCATCTATGACCTTCGCTTTATGGAATACCCTTTATTCATCTGGTGCTGTCTCCATGCCCTGGTCCTCTTTTTATCCGGTAGTAATCTCCTCATGCTGGTCTTTTTACTCCTTGCGATTGGAGCTCATTTTTTCTTTATCGGAATGGGAGCAGGAGATTTCCTCTTACTCGCCACCTTCTCGCTGTCCTTTTCCTCTACCAAGATCCTCATTCTCATTCAGATCGCATCCATCTTAGGCATTCTCGTCTTTGCTCTCAAAAAAGAAAGAGACCGGATTCCCTTTGTTCCCTGTCTCTTTCTCAGTTATCACGCTTTACTGCTTTATACGATGTTTTGCAGATAAATTCTTTTTATTTTGCAGCCTTCGCTTCTAGATAATCGGCGATGGCAGCCACATCTTTATCCCCACGTCCGGAAACGTTGATGATAATGATCTTGTCTTTATCCAATTGTGGAGCACGTTTGACCGCTTCTGCAATCGCGTGTGAGCTTTCAATGGCTGGGAGGATCCCTTCTGTCTTACTGAGAAGAAGAAGAGCTTCTACTGCTTCATCATCTGTCGCTGCTACATATTCGACACGACCAGAATCTTTAAAGAAAGCATGCTCTGGACCAACCCCTGGGTAGTCCAAACCAGCAGAGATCGAGTACACTGGAGCTACTTTTCCATCTTCGCCAAAGACTGCATAGGTCTTCATACCATCAACCACACCGATAGTCCCTTTGGTCATGGTTGCTGCGTGTTGATCGGTGTCCAAGCCATGACCAGCTGCTTCTACCCCAATCAAGCCGACTTCCCCTTCTGCAACATACTCAGAAAAGGCACCGATGGCATTAGAGCCACCACCGACACAGGCAATCACATAATCCGGCAAACGGCCTTCTTTTTCCAAGATTTGACGTTTAGATTCTTCACTAATCACTTTTTGGAATTCATGAACAATGGTTGGGTAAGGGTGAGGGCCAACAGCAGAACCCAAAACGTAAAAGGCATCCAGATCCGCCATCCATGCTCCAAAGGCAGCATCAACGGCGTCTTTCAAGGTCTTAGTACCGGTTTCAACCGCATGGACGGTTGCCCCCATCATTTCCATGCGGAAGACATTGAGACGTTGACGTTCAACGTCTTCTGCTCCCATGTAAACATCACAGGCCATACCGAACTTAGCTGCCGCAGCTGCTGTAGCTACACCGTGTTGACCAGCCCCTGTTTCAGCAATCACGCGCGTTTTGCCCATGCGTTTGGCCAAGAGGATTTGCCCCAAGACGTTATTTAATTTATGCGAACCTAGGTGATTCAAGTCTTCGCGCTTCAAATAAATTTTTGCCCCACCTAAATGTTCTGTCAAACTTTCCGCAAAGTAGAGTGGTGTTTCCCGACCAGAATAGTCTTTCAAATAATGTTTGTATTCTGCGATAAATTCTGGATCATTTTTATACTGTTCAAAAGTTTCCTCTAATTGATTGAGCAAGTTTTGAATGGGTTCTGGTACGAAAGATCCACCAAATTGTCCGAAATAGCCTTTTGTTTCTGTCATGATTGTATCCTCTTTTCTATATTTTCAATCCTGTTTATGATCTTTTTCTCTCGCCGGCCCTTTGAGCTGCAGTCTCACTGGGTTCCTTTGAAATACAAAAAAACCTCACACAGAAAAATCTGTGTGAGGACGATTCGATACCGCGGTGCCACCTCAATTGTAGGAAGCTATTCTTTCTCCTACATCTCTGACCTGTCTAACAACAGGGTGCACGATAAGGTGTGCTCACCGAATTTTTATTGTTTCAAATTCATCATCATAAACGCATCAGCCCATTTCAAGATTCACCACTGCTTGTTCGCAATCACCACAAGCTCCCTGGAAGTGAGAAAAAAATCTCTACTTTTTCTGATGTCTTGAAGCTATTATAGCTCCCACTTCTGACTTTGTCAACAAAAATTTTAAAAAGTGGTTAAAATGTTCGGATTTTACATTTCCCCATTTTTCGCTAGCAATCGTGCTCTGCAATACTGAAAGCCTAAATAAGCCAGATAAGCGCCTAAGGTATTGGTCCACAAATCATCTAGCTCAAAGACACGATTGGCATCAAACAAGAGATCTAACAGAACTTGGCTGCATTCAATCCACAAGCTCATAACAAAGCCGAAGCACAAGGCCCGTTTGCAACTCCTCAACCAGGGCCATAGCCAGAGGAGTTGAAAGACCAGCGGGCTTAACAAAAAGATATTGGCTACGTTTTGGAGAATAACCTTAATGAGTTGGAGGACACTGGTGATTTGGCCAAGATTCATCACCGAATTAAGAGGAACCAGCAGGACGACGATGCGACCGAAATGTTGAATACCCGGTGTTTCCATACCCGGCTCTGGCTGTTGGGGAAAAAAACACATCAGACACAAGAGGATAAAATAGAAGAAGCTGCCACTCCGTAACAGCCTTCTTCCTCTTTTTGTTAGTTCTGTATGATCCATCAGCCCTTGTTTAAGGTTGCGCATGTTCAACAATCGCTTTCTCCCGATCCCGTTTCATGGTATTTGAACGCAATTGGCCACAGGCAGCATCAATATCTGTACCGTGCTCTTGACGCACTACACAGTTAACACCTTGTTTTTTCAAGGTATCATAGAAGGCCATGACCCGTTCTTTTGGACTCCGGCTATATTGGTCATGCTCACTGACAGGATTGTAAGGAATCAAGTTAACATAAGACAATTTCTTGATATTCTTGAGCAATTCTGCCAACTCTAAGGCTTGCTCGACCCCGTCATTGACTTCATTGAGCATGATGTACTCAAAGGTCACCCGACGGTTCGTAGTCTCGATATAGTATTCAATCGCCGCAAACAATTTTTCAATTGGGAAAGCGCGGTTGATCTTCATGATGCTAGAGCGCAAGTCATTGTTTGGTGCATGAAGAGACACTGCCAAATTGACCTGCACACCTTCATTTGCAAAGTCACGAATTTTATGAGCCAAACCAGAAGTTGACACGGTAATATGACGAGCACCAATCGCTAATCCCTTGTCATCGTTGACCGTCCGGATAAATTTCAAGACATTGTTATAGTTGTCAAATGGTTCTCCGATCCCCATGACAACGATATGACTGACCCGTTCATCTTGGCCACGTTCGTCAAAGTATTTTTGGACCAACATGATTTGAGACACGATTTCCCCATTGTTCAAATCGCGTTGTTTTTTGATCAAACCAGAAGCACAGAAGGTACAACCGATATTGCATCCGACCTGAGTCGTTACACAGACAGATAATCCATAGTGCTGACGCATCAAGACGGTTTCAATCAACATGCCGTCTGGCAATTCAAAAAGATACTTGACCGTTCCATCTGCTGACTCTTGCACGATCCGTTGCTTAAGTGGGTTGACGACAAATTGATCATTTAACTTTGCAATCAAATCCTTAGAAAGGTTGGTCATTTCTTCGAAAGACTGGACGCGTTTGCGATAGAGCCATTCCCAGATTTGTGCTGCACGGAATTTCTTTTCGCCGTTTTCTTCCGCCCAATCAATCATATCTTGGCGTGTTAAACTATAAATGGATGGTTTCATTCTTTCTTACTCCTCTTTTTGTCGAATCACAAAATGACGTTTGTTGTCTGTCTTCGTTGTCTTTTTAGTCTCAGCAGACGGTCTTGTTTTTTTCGAGTTTTTGGCTGGTTGTCCCTTGTCGCGTTCTCGTTTTTGGAAACGATCTTTTTGTTTGCGATTGCGCGAACGCTTCTTGGGCTCTCTTTCTTCTGATTGAGCTTTTTTGACCGGTGATTTCTTATCAAAAGAAGCACGATGAGGTTCCTTATTTTCAAGGACAAAATAAGCACAACCATAGCTACAATATTCTAACAAATAATCGTCTAAACGACTTAGTTTATCCATCGTTGCAACATCGCGCTCTTCCTTATAGAAGCCACGCAAGCGCAACTGCTCATTGCTCCAATCACCAACAATGTAATCAAACTTGGTTAAAATCTCAGAAAATCGCTGACCAAACGGTCGCATCAAATGCTTCCTTCTCATTTTTCAACAGCTCAAAGGAGAGGTTTTCTGAATGGATTTGGTCTCCTACCTGATGAAAGACAGGTCCAGGAAATTTATTGTAATTATATAATTCAGGGTCAATCTCTTTTCGCATAGTGTTCCTTCATCAAAATCTATTTACTGTAACACTTTATTTCTATCATAAATTTGATGACTTGCGTCAGATTTGACTAGAAAAGAGTTGAAATTCCTTTGAGAGCAAAAAGAGAGTGGGACAGAAATCGGTAATTCGTTAGAATTCGATTTCGTCGTCCCACCTCCGCACAGTTGAGTAGGGCTATAAAAGCTGATGAAATCAGCTTAGTAGAGCCCACTCAACCACTGCGTCTTGCTCAACAATCCAAAAATAATTGAGAGGCTAGGACTTTTGTCCCAGCCTCTATGAATATTCATTGCCGGATGAAAGGGGCAAATAAAGAGTGATTTTCGTATAGCTATTGGCCTTAGAATCAATCTCCATATGATAGGCTTCGCCAAATTGAAGATGCAATCGTTGGTCCACATTTTTCAAGCCAACACCTCCTAAACGAAGAAGGGTTTGGGCTGTTGATTCTGATAAATCAAACCCTCGTCCATTGTCAAAAATCGATACGCAGGCGTAGTCTCCACTGACTTCAGTTGTCACTCGAATGAGACCTGGCCGATCGATCTCTTTAATGCCGTGGTAAATCGCATTTTCCACTAAAGGTTGAAGCACTAATTTAGGAAGCTGATAGTCGCCCAACCGTTCATCTTCTAGAATTTCATAGTTGAGCTTTTCACCATAACGTTGCTTTTGAATGAAAAGATACTGGCGGACATGGTCAATTTCATCTCTCAGCAGGATTTGTTCCTGGCCTTGGTTGAGAGCCAGTCGAAAATATTGAGCCAAAGACTTGGTGATGTCGACCACGCGCCGACTATCATTAAACTCCGCCATCCAGACAATCGTATCCAAGGTATTATAGAGGAAATGCGGATTAATCTGAGCCGAAAGTGCCCGCAACTCGTAACGCCGTGCGTTCTGTTCCTCTTCCTTAACCTGTTGCATAAGGTGATCGATTTGGTCCAACATAGCATTAAACGCTTGAGCGAGGTCCACCAATTCTGGAGATCCTTTGGCTGCAGCCCTCAAGTGGGCATCTCCTGCTCCAATCCTCAAAATGATGGTCTGAAGGTCTCGTAAGGGTTTGATCCACAAACGCAGAACAAAGCCAATCCCTATTAAACACATGATCAAAGCAAGTAATCCTAGACCAATGAAAGAGTACAGGAGCTGCGACTGCAGCATCTGAAGTCCTTCAAGTGAAGCCACTCCAATCAAGGTCCAATCGCTATCTGGAATCGGAACCTGATAGATAAAATTCTCCCCTCCTTTGCCATAACCATCTTTCACAGCAATATAGGGCTGCATGGCTTGCATTTCTTGACTGGAGGAATAGACCGCCTTTTTAGGATGGTAGACAAACTCATGCTTTTGATTAATGATAAAACTAAAGCCTTGTTTCCCTAGTTGAAGGTGATCCAAGTAAGCCTGAAGACTATCGTAACCAATATCCAAGCGTACTACTCCGAGATTTTGGCCAGTCTGATCGACCACTTCTTGGGTAATAGAAACCACCCATTTTTCTTTTTCCGAGGTCAAGGATTCCTTTCGAGCTGGCGTCAAGACCGGCATGGCTCTTTCCTTAATCGCCTCTTGATACCAACTTTCATTCATCATATCTGAGGAAGTCTGCATGCTGATTTTGGAATCTGTCGCTACCAGACGTCCATCCTTGGTCACCAAGACCGCTGAGACTAGGTCCGGATCCGTTTCAATCATCGTTCGCATCAGGTGTTGAACCGTTTCTTGATTCGCACTCTTGTCTTGTGCAAATTGGCGAACAGCCTGCTCTTTGCTAAGAACCGTGGTGGTCTGCTTTAATTTTTTTAGATAGGAGGTGATGAACTGACTGCTTTGATCGATACTATTTCTTGTCGTCCGCTCTGTTTGCTGGCGGATCGTCCCTGAACTAGTTTGATAGTAAAGACTACCAATAAGACCAAACAGCAAGAGAATGAAGAGAAAAAAGTAGAGGACCAGCTGAATCAGCAAGGGATATCGTTTCATTCATGCTCTCCTTTTTTGTACTGCCTTGGTGTCACCCCAACAACCTGCTTAAAGCGTTGAGAAAAATAGTTCATATCTTCAAAACCAACCTGATCGGCGATCTCATAAATCTTTAGATCTGTCGTAAGAAGCAAGAGTTGAGCCTTCTTCATTCGCTCCTGGATGAGGTAGTCTTGGAAGGGGAGTCCCAATTTTTTCTTGATCAATACGCTTAAATAAGAGGCACTGAAACCAAGTTGATAGGCCAGATCCTTTAGAGTTAACTGAGAGTCTGCTAAACGAGCATGAATGGCTTCTTCCAAGTCTGTCGAATAACCATGACTGACCAAATCTTCGACTTGCGCTTTCTTACGCTCTTGATCAAGTTTTCCTTTCACCTTTGCTAACATCTCTTCAATATCATCTTTTGAAAAAGGCTTCAGCAAATAATCATCTGCACCTAACTTGATGGCTTTCCTCGCAAACTCAAAGTCATCATAACCTGTCAAAAAAATGATATGACAAGACGGAGACTGCTCTTTGACGAGATGGGCCAGATCCAAGCCATTCATTTGTGGCATATTGATATCGGTTAGAAGGATATCGGCTGGTTGCTCTTTAAACTTTTCCCAAGCCTCACGGCCATTTTCTGCCTGGTTGATGACAGTCATTCCAAACTGTTCATAATCTACTAAGGAAGTCAGACCCTGCCGGATAAGCTCTTCATCTTCCACAATCATGATCGCATACATGTCTTTTCACCTACTTGTCTTTGCTATACTTATTATAGCAAATTGTGGTTCCAAATGTCTCAGACATAGTCCAATAAATAACCGTAGCCCTTTTCTTTCATTTCTGCTTTGGGAATAAAGGTAATAGACAAACTATTGATGCAATAGCGAAGGCCGTCTTTTTCCTTGGGACCGTCGGTAAAAACATGGCCCAGATGGGAATTTCCCACACGGCTCCGAACTTCTGTCCGCGTCATATTGAAACTCTTATCCTCCTTATAGATTGCCACATCAGGACTAATAGGACGACTGAAACTTGGCCAACCACAACCAGAATCAAATTTATCCTTAGAGGAAAAGAGTGGCTCACCGGTCACGACATCTACATAAATACCGGCATCAAACTGATCCCAGTAACGATTGGAGAAGGCCCGTTCGGTATCATTTTTTTGTGTCACCGCATACTCTTCAGGAGATAACTTCTTTTTGATCTCCTCATCGCTTGGCTTGGAGTAGCGACTAGCATCAATAACAGGATAAGAAGCCTGATTGACATCGATATGGCAGTACCCATTCGGATGTTTCTTTAGATAATCCTGGTGGTAGTCCTCAGCCTTGATGAAATTGGTCAGTGGCTCTTTTTCCACTGCTAACGGTTTGTCATATTTTTTTGCTTCTTCTTCAAAGACTTGGTTAATGGTTGGAAGGTCTTCTTGGGAGACATAATAGACACCTGTTCGGTATTGTGTTCCTTGATCATTTCCTTGTCGATTCTTCGACGTTGGGTCGATAATCCGGAAATAATGCAGGAGCAATTCTTTCAGAGATACCTTCTTGACATTGTAGGTGATGTGAACTGTTTCGGCATGCCCTGTTTGAGGGACTAATTCATACTTGGTCGTTTCTCCCTTTCCATTGGCATATCCTGATACGGCATCAATCACACCTGGAACACGGGAGAAATATTCCTCTACGCCCCAGAAGCAACCACCAGCCAAATAAATTTCACGCTGATCCTTTGGATCAACCGTTTCATTTGTTTCTTTTTTGGCTACTGGAGTCTGACTCATCGATGCTTTTTTGATCTGCTCAGTCGTCGCATCTGATGTATCCAAGGCCATGGATCCTTTGACAAGGAAAAAGATTCCAAAACAAAATAGCCCCACTAAAAGAATGGAAATGAGTTTCCATTTTGTTTCCATTTTATGTCCTCCTTACTTCATTTCTTTTAGAGTCTGGACGATGTCTTCCTTGCTCATATAACCGATATGGGTCTTAGCGAGAGTTCCATCGCTTGCAATAAAGAGAGCAGATGGATAAGAGCGAATCCCATACTCTTTGAGCAAGTCGCCCTTACTGTCCATCAAGACTGGGAAATCCTCGTAATCCAAAGACTGGTACCAGTTTTTGAAATCTGCTTCCGATTTTTCACCATTAAAGGTTGGAGCTACAACGGATAAGACCACATAATCCTTTACCCTCCTCTGCCTTTGCTAAATCATTTGTGTCGCCTAATGTTGAAAGACAGATTGAGCACCAGGAAGCCCAAAATTTGAGGTAAACTTTCTTTCCCTTGTAATCGGATAAGCGGTAGGTCTTACCGTCTACTCCTTGCAGGTTAAACTCTTGAACTTTCTTTGCCAGATGCTTGCTCTGAAGGTCCCGTTGTGGATGTCTGCTTAGTCTCACTTTTGTTGGATGATTCCATTCCTTGACTCGAGCAAGCCCCCAAAAGTCCAGTACACAAGAATCCTGCAGCTACTAAAGCTAATTTCTTCATCATTATTACCTCTTTAAATAAGGAGAAAGTCATCCTCAGATGACCTCTCCCTTCTTTCATTAGTTGTCTGATTTCATATCAGATGATTCACTCTTTTCATCTTTCATTTCTGAATCGCTAGATTTCATCTCATCTTTTTTCATGTCGTCCTTCATTTCAGAACTGCTGTCAGACATCATAGATGAATCTTTCTTGTCCTCTTTTTCCATTTTATCATCGGACATAGACGAATCCTTCATGTTATCCTTCTTCATGTCGTCCTTCTTCATATCGTCCTTCTTCATCATACTACTATCGTCCGTTTTTTTCATGTCTGAATCTGATTTCTGTCCAGAACAAGCTGCTAAAGTGACGATGCTAAGTGTAGCAATAGAAAGTGCAAGAATTTTTTTCATGATTTTTCTCCTTTAATCATTCAAGATTAGTGAAACAGGGATGCGAGGCTATTAAGATTTCCTAGCATCAGCAAGATACCCATCAAGATGATGAGGGCACCACCAATTTTTTTCAAGGTTCCCATGTGGGGCTTGAGTTTAGCGAAATGTTGTAAAACCCAGCTAGAGGCCAGAGCCAAGACTAAGAAGGGTAGCGCCAAGCCTAATGTATAGACCAGCATCAGGAGAGCACCTTGTAAAGCACCATCTCCTCCAGAAGCGGCAATGGCTAGAACAGAACTCAAAACTGGTCCGACACAAGGGGTCCAACCAAAACTGAAGGTGACCCCTATCAGAAAAGCATTGAAGAATTCATTGCGCTCCCGATTCTTTTTGAGTTGGATAGTCTTTTGCTTTGGAGTTGTCTCAGATTGATCACTTCCATTTGGTGAATCCCTAGTAAGATCACAATCCCTCCTAGCAGATAGCGAAACCATGGAGCATAAAGCACCTGGCCAAGAGCCCCTGCACCGTATCCTAGAATCAGGAAAACAGTTGATAGACCTGCGATAAAACAAAGAGTCTTCACCAAGCCATACCAAGAAATATCTCTTCCAAAAATCCGAACAGTTTTCACACGTTCAGAATCCAATAGAATCCCTACATAGACTGGCATCAGTGGCAAAATACATGGGGAGAAAAAGGATAGAACTCCCGCTAAGAATACTGAAATGGAAAACAAACTGGTTTGAATCATTTCACTACCTCCCTTTCTTTCTGATACCAGTATAAAGAAAAAATCCCTCTAAAAAAATAGAGAGATTGATAAGCAAAAAAACTTGAATTTGATTAGAAGGTGATTAATTCTTCGGATGGGCCTTTATCCATGCTACGAACTCGTCATAAGAGTGAATTTGTGTTTTCTCTCCAGTTGTTTCGTCTGTGGCATACAGTTCCATGACTTCTTGACCTTCTGGCGCAAAACCAATGAATGATTTTATCAAACCATTCGCGTTCATTGTATTGTTTCGGACGGAAATATAATGCATTTTAGATATTTTATATCTTTTTCTAACTCTGGATATAATTTAGAAAAGTTAGAACCAGAAACATTTATTTGAGACGGTTTATAATTCATTGGATAAAGTGAATTTTTCGTTTCTTGAAAGATTATACTTTTGCTAGATTCGCGTCGATCTGTTCAGAGATCCCACCCCTAAACCAATCATATTTGTTTTTAAAATATTGTTGTTGCTTTTGGTTGATCTTCTCCATCTCTTTTTCAGAAATGTCATTATATCCTCTCCCATTAGCTAAAAACAGGATAGGTCTAATATTATCACCCATCAAGTCGTGATCATTTAATTTTTTTCCAAATTAAGTGTAAGATAATCGTCTCCGTTTTGTAAATAGGTCTGAGGAGCATTATTTGGTGCACGGTACAAATTATTTTTCCCAAGCAATTTATATAAGTCGAATTTAATAATTTTTTTCTTTATCACTTTTGTATATCATAACTAATAATTTGGTAATATTCTTCATTTCCAATCGGAGGAATCTTTCTCATAAATTGCCAGTATAAAGAGTGTGCGAAGAAAACAGTTGTAACATAATTTTCTCCATATAAAAACAACACCATCCGAAATAATTATTTACGGCAACAAAAACAAATTTATCGTTATCAAATAATTGTATTTTTCTAATTTTTGACGGTATATCATCATATATATCTTCTCAGATGATTTTTTTAAGTCTCATAAAAAAATTATACTACCAACAATAAGCATAATTAGGAATATGATCAACCTAGCCTTATTTTTGTTTCGCACTATGAGTTTCTCCTATTTTTCTTTTACTTCACATCACCAAATGCCTTTTTCAAAGACCACTCCTTTTCATTTGATAACCGTTGATCATCTACTTGATGTTATTGTTTTCATGTGAGCTTCATTACTTTACTTGTCTCAAAATTTCTTCTACTTTTTCAAATAATCAATGGCGTCTTGAAGGGTTTTGACGGGGACAATTTTCATCTTCGAATGAATTTGTTTCGCTGCTTCTTTAGCTGTTTCATAGTTTGATTTGGCCTTGGGATTGGCTTTCTTTTCTTCTTTGGAAACAGGGTTATTAGGGGCAAAGAAAATTTCTGCTCCTTCTTTATCGGCTGCGACGACTTTCTTGTCAATCCCACCGATATCGCCAACCGTTCCATCTTGGTTAATGGTTCCTGTCCCTGCAATATGGCGTCCCTGACGAAGATCTGGATCAGCCACTTGGGTGTAGATGGCTAGGCTAAACATCATACCGGCACTTGGTCCACCAATCCCTTGGGTCGCAAACTGGACAGGAACATCGCCTTTGGCTTCAGTCCGGTCGATCAGGCTAATCCCGATTCCGTTTTTCCCGTTGGACAATTTGATGATCTTTCCGTCTGCGGTCTTGGTTTGTCCATCCTCAATATAGGTCACTGAAACGGGATCGCCAATTTTTTGAGAACCAACATAGTCAATCAATTCTTTGGAACTCTTAAAGGTCTTGCCATTCACACCGGTGACGGTATCCGCAATGTTCAAGATTCCCTTAAAGGTCGAGTCATCTGCCACCTGCATGACATAAACACCAAGAAAGTCCATCTGGGTTTCTTTTCCAGCTGTCTTTAACCCTTGGTAGATGGCCATATTTTGCGAGGTTTCCATATAGAATTGGTTAATCCGCGTAAATTCTTGGCTTGAACTACCACCTGTCATATCCTTGGCAGAGTAGATATCTGTAAAAGGTGTCGCCCAAGCATAGATCAAATCAGCCGGAGTCGCTTCTTTCACTGCCACGGTTACAAAGTCATAAGACCCTGACTTGGTATCCGTTTTTCCATCCACTGTCATGACCGATCGAATGTCTTCTGCCGTTCCTGGCATCTCAATATAATAGGGAAGGCGAATCACAAAAGCAGCTAGCAAAAGGAGCAAGAAAAGAACGCCTGCAATCGGCCATCGGTATTCTTTCAATCGTCCTTTTTTCTTTTTTGTAGGGTCAAGCTTGGTTTTATTCGCTTGTGTCATCTTTGATTTCCTCCATTACACTCTTTGGGTACATAAGGTGAGATATCCTGCTGAAAAAGCCAGCAACTCTCGAATACGTGTTGAACTAATGGCCTGGTAAGGAGGCTGGGCATAGAGATAAACCGTCTCCAATTCAGGCGCCAACTGGTGATTAAAAATAATCCATATTGGCTTCGTATACCAGATCCTGTGCATTGCGCAAGCCCCGGATCAAGGTGATGACCCCAAGATTGCGCGCCACTGTCACAGCCAACTCTTGAGTTGACGTCACAATTTCAACATTTTCCAAATGAGCCAAGGCCCCTTTCACCATGCGCACGCGTTGCTCAATGGAAAAGAGTCCGACTTTTTCCGGATTATAAAAAATTCCGACATAGACACGGTCAAACAAGCGACTAGCTCGCTCGATCAATTGCACATGCCCAATGGTAATCGGATCAAACGATCCTGTAAACAATCCACTTCTATCTGACATATACTGTTACCTTACTAATTCCATAGATTTTTTCTTTCCAGATTCCCACTTGTCCGATTTCCTCAGGAAGTTCTACGTGTTTATCGGTTTCGCACACAATCATGATGTCCTCTGACAAGAGTTGGCGCTCGCACAAGGTTTCGATATCGCGAACAATCTCTTCCTTGGCATAAGGAGGATCCAAGAACACCAAAGTCAAAGGTGCCCGTTAGAAGCCCCTAAGGCCTGCTTGGCCTCCATTTTTTTAGCAGTTGAAACCGTTCCTTTTTCCTTGGTCATGGCAATATTGGCTGCTACAATCTCCTGCGCTCTACGATCTCTTTCCACTAGAACGGCCTCTGACATACCTCGAGAAACGGCTTCGATAGAGAGCCCACCGCTTCCAGCATAGAGATCCAGCACTCTTCCACCATCAAAGTAAGGACCAATCATATTGAACATGGCCCCTCTGACCTTATCAGAAGTCGGCCTGGTTGTTTTTCCTTCAAGTGTTTTGAGGGGACGTCCCCCATAGGTTCCAGATACTATTTTCATAGGGACCATTATACCAAAAAAAATCAGAAAATTGCGATTTGATATGGTCAAGCGACAATTAAAAGAGCCGAGCACTCTGCTCGACTCTTTCTTTCCTTATAGGATATTTTCATATTCATCGCGGACAGATTGAGGCCAGACACTGGTTTGGACTTCACCGATATGTTTCTTACGAAGCAAGAACATAGCCAAACGAGATTGTCCGATCCCTCCACCAATCGTGAGTGGGAAAAGACCATTTAACAAAGCTTTGTGCCACTCTAATTGGAGACGATCCTCGTCCCCTGTAATCGCAACTTGACGGCGAAGCGTATCTTCATCGACACGGATCCCCATTGAAGACAACTCAAAGGCTGAACCTAGAACGTCATTCCAGACGAGGATATCACCATTCAAGCCCTTGTAGCCATTTTTCAGACTCTGTTGTCCAGTCATCGTAGTCAGGTGCACGGCCATCGTGTGGTTTGCCATCTGCAAGCTCTCCACCAATCCCGATCAAGAAAACGGCTCCGAATTCTTTGGCAATGGCATTTTCACGCTCTTTTGGAGTTAAATCTGGATAGCGTTCCACCAACTCTTCTGTGTGAACGAAGGTAATTTGTTTTGGAAGAACTGACTCAATGTCATAGCGCGCTTCTACTGCTAGTTCTGTCAAACGAATCGCCTTGTAGATTTTTTCAACCGTTTCTTTGAGGTAGGCGATGTTGCGTTGACCATTTGGGATGACTTTTTCCCAGTCCCATTGGTCTACATAAACAGAGTGGATAGCGTCTAGCGAATCTTCATCTGGACGAAGAGCCTTCATATGGACAAAGAGACCTTCTCCTTCGCCAAAACCAAAACGTGCCAAGGTATGGCGTTTCCATTTTGCGAGTGAATGCACGACTTCATAAGTCTCATCAGGAATTTGAAGGACCTTTACAGATACCGGATGTTCAATCCCAGAAAGGTTATCCTGCATCCCGTCTCCGACCTTGCTCAAAATTGGTCCCTTGGACTTCAATGATGTCCAATTTATCTTTTTAAATACTGTGTAAACGTCGTTTTTAACAAACGAAATTTCTTTTTGTTGGTGGATAAAACTTTTTTTCATATAGTTCCTCATTTATAGACATTTTTAGAAATTGATTATACTCCTTTTTCAATCAAAATCAAGTCTTTTCATTCGTTTTCAACTGAATTTTTCTCTTGCAAAAAGGATTCATTTTTGATAAACTATATGTAACTTTTAAAACGTTACATAGGAGAAGCGACATGTTTGATGCAAAAAAACTAAAAGAAAGACGCCTGGAAAAAGGCTTGACCCAAGCAGATGTCTACGAGGATCTCAAGATTTCTCGCAAGACTTACTCCAGTTGGGAGAATGGCTTAGCGGAGCCACACGAAAAAAATCTCAGGAGGTTGGCCAAGCGCCTCTCCGTTAAAGAGGACTACTTTATTAACAAAGACTCCGCACTCTACACCTACCCTTTATTAACCCCACCTCATCAAAAGAAAGTCGACCAGTTGGCCAGCCAGTTATTGGAACAGCAGCAAAAAGTTGTTTCCTTGACAGCTTATAAGGTTCTTTCGATTGAGCTAGCAGCCGGGTTAGGACACACCTTTTATGACAACGAAACGGACTATGAAACCGTCTATTTTGACCAAGAGATCCAGCACGATTTTGCTTCTTGGGTATCAGGTGATTCGATGGAACCTCTCTATCCTAATGGCTCTGTTGCCCTCATGAAGCAGACTGGCTTTGACTATGATGGGGCTGTCTACGCCCTCATCTGGAATGGAAAAACCTACATCAAGAAAGTCTATCGGGAAGCGGAAGGTTTGCGCTTAGAATCCATCAACCCTGATTACGACGATTTATTTGCTCCCTATGAAGACGAGCCCAAAATCGTCGGCATTGTGGTCGGGCATTTTCTTCCACTAGAGGTTTAAATATGCTATTTGATTATTCACGTGAGCCTCATTCTGATATTGCTTTTGTGGATATGAAAAGTTTTTATGCCAGTTGTGAATGTGTCCGTCTAGGGCTCAACCCTTGACGACTTCTCTTTGCGTCATGAGTCGGAGCGACAATTCTGCTGGCCTGATTTTGGCGAGCTCTCCCGTTTTCAAACAAGTCTTTGGCAAGAAAAATGTCAGCCGTAGCTACGACCTACCTTTTGACCTCAAAACCAGAAAATTTAATAGCTACGTCGCTAAAAAACAAGGATTGCCAACAGATCCAGCCTTTATTGCATCCATTGAATCCTGGGCCAAGAGGACCCTGATTGTGCCTCCACGGATGAATGCTTACATTCAGGTCAATATGGAGATTCAAAAAAAGTCTTTTCAGGAATTTGCGGCACCAGATGATATTTTCCCTTACTCGATTGACGAAGGCTTTATCGATCTGACCTCTTCCTTAAATTATTTTATTCCAGATCCCTCCCTCTCTCGAAAGGAAAAACTGGATCTCCTTTCTGCCAGGATCCAAAAAAGGATCTGGCAGGAAACTGGGAATCTACTCTACCATCGGCCTCAGCAATGCCAATCCCCTTCTTGCCAAGCTAGCCTTGGACAATGAAGCCAAGCATTGCCGAAATATGCGCTCCAATTGGTCTTATGAAGATGTAGAAAGTAAGGTCTGGAAACTGCCCCAGCTCACTGATTTTTGGGGCATTGGACGTCGTACTGAAAAGCGATTGCAAAAGATCGGGATCACGTCGATTGCTGAACTGGCTCAGGCTCACCCAGATCTCTTAAAGAAAGAATTCGGGGTCATGGGCCTTCAACTGTGGTTCCATGCTCATGGCATTGATGAAAGCAATGTCCACAAGCCTTATCGTCCGAAGTCACGAGGCATTGGCAACTCTCAAATCTTGCCCTATGACTACCATCTACAAGCTGATATTGAACTGGTGTTTCGGGAGATGGCTGAACAGGTGGCTATTCGCTTGCGACGGAAAAAAAAGAAGACCCAGCTGGTCTCCATTCATGCCTCCTACTCCAAAATCGAGGGGCTTCCGTCCATTCACTGCCAGCAAAAAGATTGAGCCTACCCAATCCACCAAGGTTTTATCCGATACGGTTCTGCGGCTCTTTCGCTCCAAGTACGAAGGAGGCGCCATTCGGCAGATTGGTGTTTTTTTATGGAGAACTTGTCGAGAGTCTCTTCAACTCTTTTCTCTTTGATGATCCCAGTAGCCCTGGAAAAAGAGGAGAAACTCCAGCAGACCATTGACCGCATTCGGGACCAATTTGGCTTTACCTCTCTTCAGAAAGGCTCCTCATTACTAGAAAACTCACGCGCCATTGCACGCAGTAAACTAACAGGCGGACATTCCGCAGGAGGCTTAGATGGATTAACATGATCGACCGTTCTTATCTCCCTTATCAATCCGCCCGCGAATTTCAAGATCGTGGCATGGCCAAATGGGCTGGCTTCTTTTTATCCGAGCACACAACTGCCCTGCATACAAAAGAAATTGACCGCAGTCAGCTCACGGTTCTTCCACTTGCTGAACAGATCCAGCTCCTGGAGCAGGCCTTTCAACAACAAACGACGATCTCGATCACAACTCTAGAGGGGAATCAATTTGCAACCTACACAGGTTCGATTCACACCTTATCTGCTTCTGAGGTTCTTCTCAAAAGCGATGGCCACTACCACCGTCTCCTCGTAGACTCTATCATTTTTTTATTGAATCTGAGGAAACAGCCCTATGAAACCTATTCAGACTAAACACGAATTACAATTTGATTATTTTTTTCGGAGAATTACCACCAATTTGAGATGGACTTTTACAAGTGGGCCGCTACTTCTACGCCGCTCGTCTTTTTAGAAGACGATATTCTCCACTCTATGGCAGCAGGCCAGCGAAACTACTTTCGTCTTCACCACACCAAAAGTCGGGATCATCGAGACCATTATTTCTATTTTAAGGTTTCCACACTCTCCCAATCACCCCTGACCCGTATTTACGCTTATACAGGACATCACTTACAAAAGATAGATCCTCATCAGACAGAGAAAAAAAGGATAGCTTGATCTGAGAAGCTATCCTTTTTCTTAATTTATGGGATTCACTACAGTCCTTACGAGTGATTAGAATCCATCTACGTTTGTGTAGATTTTTTGTACGTCCTCGTCGTCTTCAAGAACGCTGTAAAGTTTTTCAAATGTTTCCAAATCTTCACCTGACAACTCAACTTCTGATTGAGGAATCATTTCCAATTCTGTTACTTGGAATTCTTCGACACCTGATTCACGCAAAGCAACGATTGCTTTGTGAAGATCAGTTGGAGCAGTGTAGACTGTGATCGTTCCTTCTTCTGCTTCGACATCATCTACATCCACATCTGCTTCAAGCAAAAGCTCAAAAATGGCATCGGCATCATCACCAGCAAAGACGATAACACCTTTGTTGTCAAAGAGGTAAGATACAGAACCTGAAGCTCCCATGTTCCCACCGTTTTTACCAAAAGCAGCACGGACATTGGCAGCTGTACGGTTAACGTTTGAAGTCAAAGTATCAACGATCAACATCGAACCATTTGGTCCAAATCCTTCGTAACGTCCTTCTGTAAAGGTTTCGTCAGTGTTTCCTTTTGCCTTATCGATCGCTTTATCAATCACGTGTTTTGGCACTTGCGCTTGTTTCGCACGGTCAATAACGAATCTCAAAGCAGTATTTAGTTCTGGATCTGGTTCACCCTTTTTAGCAGCTACATAGATCTCCACACCAAATTTGGCATATACTTTTGAGTTGGCACCATCTTTGGCAGTTTTCTTGGCAACAATATTGGCCCATTTACGTCCCATGAGGATTCTCCTTAAATTTTTTCAAATTATTTTCAATCTTTTATATTATATCACAAATCACAAGACTTGGAAGAGTTTTTTGCGTATCCTTCCAATTGGAGTTGCTCGACTATTCACCCTTTATTGATCTTCCACTCTCACTGGCACCCGACCCCAGATCTGTTCTGGCAATTGGGGATGGCCTAGTTGATACACCTGATCCGCTTGCTGGGTCAAAGTCATCCCAAGGTTCCTTACCGATTCGAGTCACGATTTCTACTGATTTTTTCAAGCCTTTGAGGTGAGCTTGTCCCTTTGCGGAAAATCCTAAGACATGAATGGCATCGGGAAGAGCTTGATCCATCGCCCCTACCAAGATGTAGGTCAAGATGCGGCGCACGCGCGCCTTGGTATAGCGCTTGGTTGCGACTTTCTCCACCAGATCTTCCACAGAGTTAGCACTTCGAACCGCATCCTTTATCCGATTGGCCAGTTCTTCATTGACTTGAAAAATCTGTGACAGATCTGGATGGGTTAAGATTTGATAACGGAGCAGTTGGTCATAATCCTCCCAAGATACCTGTGGAGCCGACTGAAGAGTTGGCTATTGGGCATGAATCTAGCGACAAAGTCCTGATCTTCCTTGTGTAGGCGTAGACTAGTCGCAGAAGCATAGGCCACCTCTTTTTCTTCTGAATGGTAGCCTGCACCTTGGCGTTGGATAGCCTTGAGCGCAATCCCCTTCCCAGCACAAGCCTTGGCATAAGCCAGCCCAGAATATGATTGGGAGTATCTCCTGTGAACTCCACTCCAGCAAAGGTTTCCCACATTTTTTGGGTCTTTTGTGGATAGGATAAATCTTCTGGAAGACTTCGCAAGAAAGCTTCCATTTCCGCTTCTTTCTCCGAATAAACAGTCGCAATCGCTTGGTAATCTAAGACCTCTTCTGTCCCAAAAGTCAATTGGTCGATTCCTAGACGGGACAAGATTTCTACCGCTCCCTTGGCAAAATGATCAGCCGACTGAACAGCCACGAGAAAGGGGAGCTCGACCACCAGGTCCGCTCCATTTTCCAAAGCCATCTGCGCGCGAATCCACTTGTCTACAATGGCAGGCTCGCCACGTTGAACAAAATTCCCAGACATGGCCACAATCTTCAGCCCCTTCTGCCTGTTCCAGCAGGTACTTGTGTCCATTGTGAAAGGGATTAAATTCTGCAATAATACCTGTAACTGTCATGCTGTCCTACTTCTGTGCTACAAAAAACCAACGTTTGCTGGTCTTTGTTGGCTCTTTGTCCTCAAAGTCTGCATACAATTTGAAAAGATTTAAAAGCCAGCCTGCTCCAATAAGATGTCATAGGTTAAAACTTCATAAGTGCGTTCCTCATGAACTTCATCGTGGCGACTAAAGCTGCCATCCTCTTCTTGGACAAAGAAGGTCAGCTCATGGACGATCGAGTGAGGGGCTGCATCCTCATAGGTATCCCAGAGCATGGCAAAGTCTTCGGCATTTTCGTGGTAAGAATAGCCTGGGAAAACCTCATCCGTCTGGTAGGTCGAATGGACATCAAAGATAAAAGACTCCGTCCTCATTGAGGGCATTGTAGACTTCTCTGAAAGACATCCCCTACTTCCACCTCGTCCTGCATGTAGCAGATAGAATCCGAGTAGCAAGTCACGAAATCATAAGTGCCTGCTTGCGACAGGTCCAGCATATTGCCCTCGATAAAATCAATCTTCTGCTTGGCTGAAGCAGCTCTTTTTTCAGCAATTTTCAGCATGTCAGCACTCAGGTCTAATCCTGTCACATCAAAACCAGCTTGGGAAAAAGCGGACAGACTGAATCCCTGTCCCACAAGCCAATTCCAGTAATTTTTTTCCGGTCCTTTTGCTTTTTAGGGAAGATGCCGGAGGAAAAAAATCCGTCCACAAATCATACAGACTATCATCCATGACCGCATCGTAGACCGCCGCAAACGTTTCATAAGTCGCCATATTCATGATACCAAGTCCGCCCGTAATCCGATAGAAAATTAGGGCACGACGATGGAGCTAAGCTCAAGGAGAGCTATCTATTTTCCGAGGATTACAGGACGAGTTCAAATCCTTTCTAAGATACAAAGAGCCTTAAAAAGCAAGAGAAAAATAGGAAACTTTCTGCCGTATCGTCAGATACAAAGGAAGTTACTCTTTTTCTCACAGCTTTTAGCTCGTGTTCAATTATCAAATTAACCAAACACGAGGCCCCATCCTTTCTTTCCATAGAATTTCAATTTAACCAACAAAACTCAGTTGCTACCAACTGAGTTTACCTGCTTATGCTAGGGCTGCTGAAAGATCGACAGCACTTGCTTCGTGCCATAGCTTTTCTAGGTTATAGTGGGCACGCATTTCTTCTGAGAAGACATGGACCACCACACTACCTAAGTCAAGAAGGACCCAACCTCCAGCTGAATCACCTTCGACGTGGCTGGCATTGCCACCAGCTTCAACGACCTTCTCGCGAATATTTTCAGCGATAGCCTCCAATTGGCGGCTGTTCATAGAGCTTGCGATGACAAAGTAGTCTGTCACGCTGGTCAAGCTTTGAACATCCAAAGCTACAATGTCTTCTGCACGCTTTTCATCTGCTGCTTTGACAACTAGTTCAAGTAGTTCTTTTTCTTTCATGTAATCCTCTTTCCTTAAAAAATTGATTTGTAATCTAAGACATCCGCAAAACGTTCTGCCCAAATATTTTCATAAAATTCATTAAGCGTTTCTGCCGGAATATCCTCTCCATCAAAGGTTGTGACAGCTCCTTCTGGAATGACCAGCTTGTAGCCGTATTCAAACCCCACTTTGACGGATGTATCGACACAATATTCTGTCTGCATACCACACAGGACCAGTTGTTCAATCCCTTGTTGATCCAAGTATTCTTTTAATCCTGTCTCTTTAAATATGCTATTGTATCGCTTCTGAAATACCTTTTCATTCTCCTGTCTTTTCAACAGGGGCGATAATTGCCAATCTTCCGAAGTTAAAGCCTCTGGCGTTTCAATATGCTGCATGTAGATGATTTCAATCTGCTGTTTTCTAGCCTGATCTTGCAAATAAGCGATCTTCTCTAAGAGCTTTTCTGTCTCAAAACCTGTTTCCACTAAGATATTTTGTACATCAATAATGATAAAAGCTGTCTTCACTCACTGCTCCTCTTTCAAATACTTCACAAAGGCATTATAGGTTTCAAGGGTTTGGGGATAAATGGGCAATCCTTGGTGGGCCAGGTGTTCGACTGTGCGAGCCGTCTCATAGGCCACGGCACGATCCAAGGAGACTTGGGCGATGTCACGTGCTTGATCTACCCCCGGAAAGGCCCGGTTGTGCTCAATGTAATCTGCCACATAGACAATCTTGTCTAAGGTTGACATCTGTCCACTCCCCACGGTGTGAATCTCAATACTGCGAAGAATGGCTGGATCTGTCAGTCCGAGGTCTTCTTGGATCTTGTAAATCCCGACCATCCCATGCCAGACATTGTTGCCCCAGTTTTTTAATGCTGGATCCAGCTCATAGCGATCGATCAAGTCCAGAAATTCCTGATCTGATAATTTCTTGGCGTAGTCATGTAACAAACCTGCTAGACCAGCCTGCTCTTCATCAGCCCCATAGCGTTTGGCCAAGTCACGCGCAGCCTTCTCAACTCCTAAACAGTGAGTTAGCCGCTTTTCTGGCAGGATTTGACGCATTTTTTCAAGCAAGACCTCACGAGAAAAGCCTAGATAGTTTTCATAGGTCATTGATACAATCCTTCTTTCTTGATGTAGTCCAAGACTGGTTTTGGCAACATAAAATTCGGCGTCCGGCCTTTGGCTACAAAATCGCGCACCATACTAGAGGAGATGTCCATGAGAGGAACATCCACCCAGATCACCGGATAAGAAGTCCCTGCCTTATAGCGTGGTCGCTGTACCCCGACAAATTGTACAATCTCCACCAATTCATCGATGCGGTGCCATTTGGGTAAATAATCAACCATATCTGCACCAATGATGAAGTAATAATCTGTGTCTGGATCCCGTTCATTGAGCAAGAGCATGGTGTCGTAGGTATAGGAAATCCCTTTCCGCTCGAGTTCAATCGTCTCGATCTCCAGACCTTCAATCCCTTCAATAGCTAATTCCAGCATCTTAAGGCGATGGTGCTCTGCAATCGTCCCCTTGGCATCGACATGCGGTGGCTCATACTCAGGCATCAAGAGCACCTTATCTAACCCTAATTGTTGGCGCACTTGATCCGCAACGACCAAATGGGCATTGTGGACCGGATTGAAATTTCCACCCAAATACCAACTTGTTTGCGTTTCTTGTCTTTGATCTCTGGCTCTAACTCTACCTTGGTAAAGGGAGTCAATAGTTCAATTGCCATAGGTTTGCTCTCCTCGATGTCCTAAATTTCTTTTTACCTTCGCTGAAATTTTTACGATTTTTCTTTTTTTGCTCGATTGTTTTGAAACAAGATGAGAATCCGACCAATCTTTTGGACCGTTTCACACCGATTTCTTCTTCCAAGATTTCTGCTACTTCATGGATATTCTCATCCGTATTTTTGAAGAAGGGTCACCTTGATCAGTTCGCGCGCATCTAGCGCTTGGCGCACACTGGTTTTGATTTGGTCATTGAGCCCATTTTTCCCGATTTGGATAATGGGTTTGAGGCTGTGGGCTTGGCTATTGAGGAAAGCCCGTTGTTTAGATGTTAATGTCATGTTTTTTTCATTGTTTCTTTTTGATACTTTTTCTGATGTGGTGGCGGTCGTCAGCAGATCTCTCTGAAAAATGGAGTTCCATGACTTAAAATTTGAGCCTAAAGTCTCAAATTTTTCCGCGCCTAAGTAGTAAAAATATCTACTTAGGCTTTCACCACAGCGAAAAACGTATCCTTTTCTAAAGCTCGTTGCACTCGCCCCGTCTATAAAGAAACTATTTTCCTTTCAAATTTTTAAATGATAGCTTTTGCGGGTAACGACGGCGACGCCTTCTGGTGCCCAGACGGCTACTTTGGCTTCTCCATTGACGCGGATCCAGCCCGAGTCCTGAGATGACCAGGTCTGTCTTGTCCTTGATGGTAAACTCATGAGAAACCAAGGACGGGAATTCTTCTTTTTCCTTGCTGTTAGGAGGAGTTAGTAAGCCACCGACATGCTTGTCATAAAAGGCGGTCGCTCCTTCGAGCTTGGTTCGGTGAAGCTTGAGTTCGTTGTCAAAGAAGGCGGTGAAACCTTGCTTTTCTCCCTTGATAAAGTCAAAACGTCCCAGACCACCCAAGAAGAGGGTTTGCTCTGGATTGAGCTGATAAGTCTTGGGCTTGATTTCCTTTTTAGGGCTGACATACTTGAGGTTTTTAGCCGTCAAGTAGTGAGCCATCTGGTGGCGATGGATAATCCCTGGTGTATCGTAGATGTAGGATCCATCGTCCAGTGGGATTTCGATCTTGTCCAGTGTCGTCCCTGGGAAGCGAGAGGTCGTGATGATATCCTTATCTCCAGTGATTTCTTGGATGATTGCATTGATGAGGGTCGATTTCCCAACGTTGGTCACACCCACCACATAGACATCACGGCCCTTGCGGTACTGCTCAATCTTTTCCATCAAGTCCTTGATAGCACTCTTGTTTTGAGCAGAGGTGAGGACCACATCGACAGGACGCATGCCTTCTTCGTGGGCCCGCTCCATCAACCAATGGGTCACCTTGCTATCCTTGACAGACTTGGGCAAGATGTCTTTTTTGTTTCCGACCAAGAGGACATCATTTCCTGCTACAAAGCGTGGTAGGCCAGGGATAACGGAGCCATTAAAGTCAAAAATATCCACTACATTGACCACGAGAGCATCACTATCTCCTACTTCGTGAAGGAGCTTTAGGAAATCATCATCTGTCAGATGCACATCTGTGATTTCATTGTAGTGACGCAGACGGAAACAGCGTTGGCAATAGACTTCGCCTGTTTCCAAGCCCTTTTCAAGAGCTGATTGGGGAGTATAGCCTAGCCCCTCTTTGTTTTCTGTCTGAATGGGGGCTCCACAGCCAATACAGAATAATTCTTCCATTCTTAAATTCCTTTTTTGTATACAATCGGACCATATTTTTCGGCCATTTGCTTCATGACACGGCGTTCACGCGCCCGGTTGATCTGCGTCTTGATCGAGTCATGCTCGACCAAAGGCTTGACCAAAATCGAACGAATGCCTGCACGATGGGCAGCTCGGATATCCGTCATCAGTTGATCCCCGACCATGACCACTTCATTTTTCTCATAGTGGAAACGTTTGAGGGCACGATCAATCCCAAAGGTAAAGGGCTTGAGCGACCAGGCTTCATAGTCAATATCAAATTTCTCAACAGCGCGCTTGACCCGTTTGGGACTATTATTGACACCACGATAACCCGAATCCCTCCATCACGAAGGTCATGCAACCACTGGCGCATCTCAGGAGTTCCATCCGGATTATTCCAAGCAATCAAGGTATTATCCAAATCCACAAGGACCGCCTTGATACCTTGTTTTTTCAAGTCTGTAACGGTGAGATCATAGGCTGCTTCCACCGCAAAATCTGGTTTGTAATTTTCGATTGACACGTTTTTCTCCATTTTTTATACTCCTTTCATTGTAGCATAAAAAGGCCCATTTTGCACTCGCTTCACGACTAAAACAGCGACAGACTCCAATCAGGTCGCTTTCACTACTCAAAAAATAGACAAAATCCTTACAAAGTTCCAAAAACATGGTATAGTAGAAGAAAAAGAACTCGGAATTTTTTATGAAACAAACAAGCTTAAAAGAGGTCTCTCCTCTTCTCCAGCGCATCATTAATTGGTCGTCCATCATTGGAGCTCTTGGGACCTTGGCCTTTTGTATCTGGGCCTACTTTTCTGGCATCCTTCAATCCAAAGAAACCTTGTCAGCTTTTTATTTTTGCAAGCCGGAATCTTTCGGGACCACCTCTCTTTATCTTTCTTCAGATCCTTCAAACAGTGGTCCCTATTATTCCTGGCGCCCTGACATCTGTCGCTGGTGTCTTTATCTATGGCCACATCATTGGGACCATCTACAATTACATCGGAATCGTGATTGGCTGTGCCATTATCTTCCACCTAGCCAGAATGTACGGGCCTAAGTTCGTCCAATCCATGGTCAGTCAGAAGACCTACGACAAGTACATTGGCTGGCTCAATGAAGGCAAGCGGTTCGATCGCTTCTTTATCTTCATGATGATCTGGCCAGTTAGTCCCGCTGACTTCATCTGTATGCTGGCAGGTCTGACCAATATGACCTTCAAACGCTACATGACCATCATCATCCTCTGCAAACCCATCACCCTCGTCATCTACACCTACGGCCTGACCTATATCATCGATTATTTCTGGAAAAATGGTCTAA